>Ga0256404_1005541_pt1 | contig 22188 bp, 20 predicted proteins | sample RumenRJG_01DNA_FD_185990 | JGI IMG/M metagenome (GOLD analysis project Ga0256404, IMG submission 185990) | Bovine rumen microbial communities from Lethbridge, Alberta, Canada - RJG_01 | ecosystem: Host-associated > Mammals > Digestive system > Stomach > Rumen | place: Canada: Alberta | collected...
GCGCTCACGGCCTTCGCCGTGTCGATGGCGTGAGCCTGCCAGTCGCCGTTGAGACCAGCCATGCCGTTGATGGCGGTGACGGAGATGGCGATGCCAGCCGCCTTGCAGCGCAGCGCATTTTTCACGGTCTCCGCCGCGGTGACGCCCTTGTTGAACTTCAAGAGCAGCTCCTCATTGCCGCTTTCCAGACCGATGTAGACGAGCGCCAGCCCGTGCTCACGCAGCTTGCGCAGCTCCTCGTCCGTTTTGCGCTCGATGGCCTTGGTGGTAGCATAGGCGGCGACGCGCGTACACTCGGGGAAGTATTCGCGGATGAAGTCCAGCACCTGCAGCAGATAGTCCATCGGCAGGATCAGCGCGTCGCCGTCGGCGAGAAAGATGCGCTCGATGCGCCGCTCATAGCTGCGCGCCTCGGCGAGGTCGCGCAGGACCTCCTCCACCGGACGGATGGAAAACTTCTTATCCTTGTACATATTGCAGAACGCACATTTGTTGTGGCTGCACCCAAGTGTGCATTGCACGATCAGGCTGTACGCCTCGCTCGGCGGACGGTAGACGGCTCCGTAATAGTGCATGGGCTTCCTCCTTGCTTGTTCAGTCTTCCAGCTTGGCCAGGCACTTCTTCATAAAGCGCTCGCAGTCGATGATGGCGCGCTCGTGCGTGCCCTCGCCGATGAGGCCCTTGTTATCGTATGCCTCGACCTTGAAGGTATACATCTTGCCGTTCTCGGAAATGGCGATCAGCTCGGCCTTGGCGGTGATCTCCGCGCCGATGGGGGAGGGGGAAACGTGGCGGACATTGACCATCGTGCCGACACTGCTCTTGCCCTCGGGAAGCTGCTCCTTCATGTAGTAGTAGGCTGCGGCCTCCATCCAGCAAATGAGGAAGGGCGTGGCGAAGATGTCCAGTCCGCCCGAGCCGAGCGCGCCGGCGGTGATCTCCTTGGTGACGACATTTTTGTATTCGTAAGTGTCTCCGATCTGCATGGGTTTGATTCCTTTCTTTCGTGCGATGTTTTTACTTGGCTGCCTTGACCTTGATCCAGAGCTTGCTCAGCTCACGCATGAGCGTCTGGTTGTCGTGGAACATCTCGTCCTTCTCGTAGCCGGAGCGGGGAAGGTAGGCGGCATTCTCTGCGTAAAGGTCCTCGGAGGAGGTCATCTCCTCAAAGACCTCTGCGTTGGGAGAAGTATACCCCACCGTCTCCGTATTGTCAAATGCGGCCTCATAGGTGAGCATATAGTTGATGAACTCGTGGGCGAGCAGGGGATTTTCCGCGTTCGCGGGAATGACCATCGCGTCGCACCAGATGTTCGTGCCCTGCTCCGGCATATAGAAGCTCATGTCCTCGTTCTCGTCGAGAATGACGGTGGCGTCGCCGGAGTAGACGACCGCGAGATCCTTGTAGCCATTCATCATGCCGTCGATGACCTCGTCGGTGACGTAGACGGGCGACATGGTGTCGTTCATTTGCAGCAGCCATTCGTAGGCGGCGTTGATCTCGTCGGGGTCGGAGGTGTTCATCGAGTAGCCGAGCGCCTTGAACGCCATCATGAACGAGTCGCGCTCGGAGTCGTAGATGTAGAGGTGACCGGCGTAGTCGGTGTTGCGCAGCACCTCCCAGCCCTGTTCCTCCACCACGGCGGGATCGACGTTCTCGTGGTTGTAGACGATGCCGACGCTGCCCCAGAAGTAGGGAACGGACCACTCGTTATCGGGGTCATAGCTCATGCCGCGCACCGCGTCGTCCATATTCTCAAGGTTTGGAAGCAGGCTGTGATCGAGCGGCTGGAGATAATTCTCCTTCATCAGGCGTTCGATCATGTAGTCCGAGGGAATGACCACGTCGTACTTGTCGCCCGCCATGAGCTTGGTGTACATCATCTCATTGGAGTCGAAATTCTCCACGATGACGCGCACGCCGAACTGCTTTTCAAAGTCGCCGATGACATTCTCACCGAGGTACTCGCCGGGGAGATAGAGCTTGAGGACGTTGCTGCCGTACTTTTCGACGGCGTCAGCGTTCTTGTGCTGCTGAGAAAGGCTGACGCCGACCGTTCCGCCGAGAATGGCGAGCACCAGCACGCCGGCAACAGCGGCCATCAGCTTGCGGCTTTGTGCAAAGGATTTTCCCTTTTCACTTCCTTCTTTTTCACGCTTTTCGTGCAGGATCGGGACAAGGTTGACGATGCCGAGCACCAGCGTGATGGCGACAATGACGAGCGTGGAGAGTGCGTTGATGGAGGGATTGACGCGCTTGGACATGGTGTAGACCAGAATGGAAATGTTATTCACGCCGTTGCCCGTGGTGAAGTAGGAGATCACGAAGTCGTCAAAGCTCATGGTGAACGCGATGAGCGCGCCGGAGACGATGCCCGGACGGATCTGCGGCACGATGACGCGGGTGAGCGCCTGGAACGGCGTAGCGCCGAGGTCCATCGCCGCGTCGATGAGATTCGGGTCGAGCGAGCGCAGCTTCGGCGTGACGGAGAGCATGACGTAGGGGATGCAGAACATGATGTGCGCGAGCAGCAGCGTCAGAAAGCCCTTCTTCACCGCCAGCACGCTGAAGAACATCAGCAGACTGATGCCGGTGACAATATCGGGATTCATCACGGGCAGGTCGTTCACGCGCTCGACCATCGCCTGAAGGACCCTTTTTGACTTCGACAGACCGATGGCGGTGACGGTGCCGACGATGGTGGAAACGACGGTAGCAAGAATGGCGATGACGACCGTATAGAGCACGGCCTCCATCATTGTGGAGTCCGCGAACATCTTTTCATACCAGCGCAGAGAGAAGCCGCCGAACTTCGTGAGCGAGCGGGAATCGTTGAACGAAAAGACGATGATATAGAGAATGGGGAGGTAGAAGAACAGCAGCGTCAGCGTAAGGATGACCTTGGAGGCGGCAGAGGTTTTCTTTTTCATCGTCCGTCACTCCTTTCCGCGGCTGGCGGGCTGCACGTCGACCTTGCGCGTGAGCCACATCGAAAGCATGATGATGATCGCCATGATGAGGGAAATGGCGCTGCCGAAGTTCCAGTCGCCGGAGGTGAGGAACTGCGATTCGATGATGTTGCCGACGAGCACGAATTGACCGCCGCCGAGGAGCTTCGGAATGAAGAAGCTGGAAACGGCGGGCAGGAACACGAGCGTGATGCCGGAAATGACGCCGGGGAGGGAGAGCGGCAGCGTCACGCGCAGGAACGCCTGCACGGGCGTGGCGCCGAGGTCGTTGGCGGCCTCCAGCAGGCTCTTGTCCATCTTGGCGAGCGAGGTGTGGATCTGCAGGATCATAAAGGGAATGAAGTTATACACCATGCCGAGAATGACGGCGAAGCTCGTGTGGATCATCGAGACCGGCCCGATGCCGAAAAAGCCGAGAATGGTGTTGAGGATGCCTTCGTCCTGCAAAATGCCCATCCACGCATAGGTGCGCACGAGCATATTGACCCATGTCGGCATCGTGATGAGCAGGATCATGATGGTGTTCGAGCGGCTGTTCATCTGCGCGATGGCATAGGCGATGGGGTAGCCGAGCGCGATGCAGATGAGCGTCGTGAGCACGGCGATGTAGAGCGAGCGGCCAAGCACCTCCATGAACACGGTGTCGGTGACAAAGCGCTTGAAGTTATCAAAGGTGAACTGAAAGGTCAGCACCTCGTTGCCGGAAACGGTGAAGGCGTAGAGCACGATGAGCAGCATCGGCAGCACGATCATCACGCTGATCCAGGCGACGTAGGGGTACGTCATGGAACGGAACTGCTTCACCACTGCCCCTCCTTCTTCATAACGTGAATGTCCTCGGGGCGGAAGATGAGGCCGACCTCCGCACCCTCCTCGCAGGCGCGCGTGGTGGAGACCTTGTACTCATAGCCCTCGGTGGAGAAGGTCACGTCGTAGACACCCGGCTCGATGGTCTCGGGGTCGAAATCGTACTTGACATCGGTGATCTCGACCTGCTCGCCGTCCTCGAGGGACCACGCGGACGCGCTCGCCCAGGTTTCCAGATCGGTGTCGAGCGCGATGCTCTCCTGAATGTCCTCGACCTTCTTGAAGAAGTTCATCGCGTAGATCTCTTCCTGATAGACCTTGCTCTCCACGCGGTTCTCCGCCATGACCGCGGCCTTGACCGTGATGGACGTTCCGGCGGCGGTGGTGAAGGTGACAAAGTAGCTGCCGACTTCGGGCTTGATGTCGTATTCGACGTTCTTGATGGAGATGGGCTCCTCGGTCTCCACGTCCCACGCCTCGGCAGAGGCGAGGGCGACGACCTTGGCGTCGTCCAGCTCACCGACATCCTCGACGTCAATGAGGAAGGCGCTGGCGCTGATCTTCTCACCGGCGTCGGCATTGAGCACGGGACGGTCCTGCGAGACCTGCATCTTGACGGTGATGGTCGTGCCGACGCGGGTCTCGACCACGGTATCGTAGTGCATCCCCTTGAAAAGCTGAGACTTCACCACGCCCTTGAGCATACCCTCGGAGCGGGGGACAATGTCAAGATGCTCGGGACGGATGACGACGTCCACCTTTTCATTTTTGTTGAAGCCGCGGGCACGGCAAGGAAACTTCTTGTCCTCAAAGACCACGAGGTCGTCGTCCTGCATCATGCCGTCAATGATGTTCGTCTCGCCGATGAAGTTGGCGACGAACTCGTTGACGGGGTAGCGGTAGATCTCGGTCGGCGTACCGATCTGCTGGATCTCGCCCGCGTTCATGACCACGATCTTATCGGACATGGTCAGCGCCTCCTCCTGGTCGTGGGTAACGAAGATGAAGGTGATACCGACCTCCTGCTGAATGTACTTGAGCTCCTGCTGCATCTCCTTGCGCAGCTTCAGGTCGAGCGCGCCGAGCGGCTCGTCGAGCAGCAGCACGCTCGGCTCGTTGACGAGCGCGCGGGCGATGGCGATGCGCTGCTGCTGACCGCCGGAGAGCTCGGTCACGTTGCGGTCGGCGTAGTCCTCAAGGCTTACCAGGCGCAGCATACGCATGACCTTCTGGGCGATAACGTCCTTCGGCTCCTTCTTGATGGTCAGGCCGAAGGCGATGTTGTCGTAGACGTTCATGTGCGGGAAGAGCGCGTATTTTTGGAATACGGTGTTGATCTCGCGCTTGTAGGGCGGGACGTTCACGATGTCCTCGCCGTCGAAGAGAACCTTGCCCTCGGTGGGCTGCAGGAAGCCGCCGAGGATGCGCAGCAGCGTCGTTTTGCCGCAGCCGGAGGGACCGAGCAGGGTGACGAACTCATTTTCGTAAATATCCAGGCTGACGCCCTTGAGGACGACCTGCCCGTCCTCAAAGCTCTTGACGATATTCTTGAACTGGATCAGTTTTTTCTGTTCAGGCATGGTTCCAATATCCTTTCCTTATATAGAAGTCAGAACAGGGGAGGGGTCGAGACCCACAGCACGTGCGCGGTGGTCTTGCGCACATTTTTGAGCAAATGGAAGCTGCGTCCGTGGAGGTAGAAGGTCTCTCCGCGGCGCAGGGGATGCTCCTCGCCGTCGCAGACCAGCACGACGCTGCCATCGACGACATAGCCGAATTCCTCGCCGTCATGCGGCTCGACCGTGAAGCTCTCGCCGCCCTCGGGCAGTTCGAGCAGTATCGGCTCCATCTGATTCTTCTGCGTGTTGGGAACGATCCAGTTGACCGTGCAGTCCTCGCGCTCGTCGACGAAGAAATCATCGGCGTGGAAGATAAACTGGTCGTTTTTATCCTCCTGAAAGAACTCGGCAAGATTCGTGCCGAGCGCCTCCAGAATGTCGCTCAGAGAGTCGATGGACGGGGAGGTAAGGTCGCGCTCTAACTGGGACAAAAACCCCTTTGTCAGCTCGCTTCGGCTGGCGAGCTCCTCCAGAGTCAGTCCCTTGCGCGTTCGCAGCTCTCGGATCTTATTTCCAATGTCCATACAATGACCTCCCGATTCCCAAGCGTTCGATTTGCTAAACTTTCGGTTTATTTTTATAAAACCAAGCTTATTATACACAACGAGGAAAGGATTGCAAGCATAAAATAAACAAAAAGTTTAATATTTTGAACGCTGACAGTTCCGCGGGCAAAAAAAGGAAGGACTCTGTGCAATCGGTACAGAGTCCTTCGCTGTTTTCGGCTTATTGATAGTCGCTCACAAGGAACAGAGGCTTGATGACCACGACCTCGTCGTGCTCCTCCTGCTCGACCTGCACGTCGGCGGTGAGCGCCCTGAGATCGGCTTTGAGTACGTCGAGCGCTTCCTCCTTGCTCTGCGCGCGGCCCTCGCGCAGAATGCGGATCATGCGGTCGAGCACGATCGGATGCGCGTAGCGGGCGGGGAGTGGAAAGTCCTCGGGCAGAACATTCGCCATGGCGGCCTGCGCCTCGTCCCAGGCACGCTCGACCGCCCTGCGGTTATTCTTTGCCGTGGGCAGAACGTGCGCTCCCGAGAAGAAGAACACGGCGGCAAAGCCGAAGAGCGCGAAGTAGACGCCGAAATCGCTGCCGCCGCGCCATGAGATGATGCCGTACACCAATGCCGCCGCGCCCGCGAGGACGATCGCCAGCGCGACCCAACGGTAGGCGGGATTTGTGTGCTCGTTGATGCGCTTGGCCTTGGCGGCTGCGGCAAGCTGAGCGGTCAGCTCGGGATAGCCGGAGAGAAATTTACGCGCGCGCTCCAGCTCCTCGCGCACGCTCTGCGCCTGCGGTGTGAGCTCCTTGAGGTAGCGGGATGCCTCCTGCTGCGCCTTTTTCGCAAGCCGCTGCTCGCCGCCGACGCTCAGGCGCGGAATCTCGGGATGGACCTGCCCCAGATAGGCAAGCAGCTCGTCCACGTCCTCCTCACGCTTGAAGGTGCATTGCTTCTCCTGTCCGTCGTCGTACTGCACGACGAGGTAGGGGATGGAGCCAAACGCACCCTTGCCGCTGAAGCCGCCCTGGCTCATCGCCACGCGCTTGAAAACGCGCCGCACGGAGCCGAAGGCAACATAAAAGTGCCGGTCGATGAGAAGATCATTGAGATATAGGGCCTTTTCTCCCACACCGCAGGGGCCGAAGCGGCGGCAGGACTTTCGGTCTGCGGCCGCGGTCTCCGCTTCCAAGACGGTGTTTCCAAGGCGTACAGGTGCAAAGCTCATAATCGCTCCTCCAGAGTGAGCAAAGCGGCGGGAGGGACGCTCTCGCCGCTTTGCGGAATAGGGTTTACTTGTGCAGGGTCTCGTAGTGCGGCTGGGTGTGGCGCTTCTTGATGGTATACAGGAAGATACCGAGGAACAGAGCCGCGACCAGGATACCGATGGGATAGGCGACCGCCGTGTTGTAAACGGTAGCGCCGTCGGCAGTCTTGGTGTTGAGGAACTGGCCGAGGCACTCATTGCCCAGCATGAAGTAGGTGATGGACACGGCGCTCATGAAGGTAGCGGGAACGGCGGTGATCCAGTAGTTCTTCTTCTCATAGAAGAGGTACATGGAAGCGGCCCACAGAACGATCATGGCGAGCGTCTGGTTGGTCCAGCTGAAGTAACGCCAGATGATGGTGTAGTCGATCTTGCCGAGGGCATTGCCGATGCCGAGAAAGGCGCCGACGCCGAGCACGGGGACGCAGAGGAGCAGACGGTTCTTCCAGCTCTTCTGGTCCATCTTGAACCAGTCGGCCAGAACCAGACGGGCGGAGCGGAACGCGGTGTCGCCGGAGGTGATGGGGCAGGCGATGACGCCGAGCATGGCAAGGGCAATGCCGATGCCGCCCATGGTCTTGGAGCAGACGTCATACACAGCGGTGGAGCCGCCGCCGCCGAGAGCAAGCAGCTCTTCACCGGTGTAGAGAGCGCAGCCGGCAGCCGCCCAGATCAGGGCGATGATGCCTTCGGAGACCATCGCGCCGTAGAAGACGAAGTGGCCCTGCTTCTCGCTCTTCATGCAGCGTGCCATCAGGGGGCTCTGCGTAGCATGGAAGCCGGAGATCGCGCCGCAGGCGACGGTGATGAACATGAAGCTCCAGATCGGAGTGCCCCGCGGGTGCATATTGGTGAAGTTGTTCCAAAGCTCGGGGATGGTGTAGCCCTTCGTGAAAATACCGAGCGCCACGCCGAGCGCCATGACGATCAGGCAGATGCCGAACACGGGGTAGATCTTGCCGATGATCTTGTCAATGGACAGAAAGGTCGCAATGAAGTAATAGACCAAAATCAGGATCAGCCAAAACATCTTGCTGGAGAGGATGCCCTCGCTGCCGCCCTTGGAGCACAGCAGCTGAAGCAGACCGGCGGGGCCGACGGCGAACACCGTGCCGACCATGACCAGAAGAACGACGCTGAACACGCGCATGACATTCTTCATCGCGCCGCCGAGGTAAATGCCGGAGATCTCGGAGATGGAAGCGCCTTCGTTGCGCTCACTCATCATACCGGAGAAATAGTCGTGGACCGCACCGGCAAAGATGGTGCCGAAGGTGATCCACAGGAAGACCACGGGACCCCACAGAGCGCCGCTCAGAGCGCCGAAGATGGGGCCGAGGCCCGCAATGTTCAGAAGCTGGATCATAAAGAGCTTCCACTGCGGCAGGACCATGTAGTCCACACCGTCGTTGATCTTGACGGCAGGGGTCTCACGGTCATCGGGGCCGAAGGTGTTCTCAACGACCTTGCCGTAGACGAAGTAGCCGCCGATCAGCAGTGCCAGACACAGGAAAAAGCTAATCATTTGTACTCTCCTCCTTAATTTGTCCCATGATGGCATGGGTATGCATCGGTTGGAAACGTTTTCACCCGACGCCAAACATCATAGCACGAAAGAAAAATAGTTCAAGCGACAAAAAGAACAAAAATTTGATAAAATTTTATGCGGATTTATGTATCGATTTCACATATCTCACGCAGGTATCGCGGAAAATGATGGAAGAAATTTATATATAAATTAAATATGTATTCTCCCGTACGTTCAGCCGAAGTATTTCCGCCGGAAGGGGACCTCGTCGGCGATGAACTCGCGCCCGCGCAGGTAGTTGAGAATGCCTGCGTCGGTGGGGAAGTCGAAGCGCAGGCGGTAGGAGTAGAGCGCCTGCTGCGTCTCACCGTAGCGGCGGTTAACGCTGCCGACGCCGTATTTTCCGTCGCCGAGCAGGGGGTGGCCCATGTCGGCGAAGCTCGCGCGGATCTGGTGCGTGCGCCCCGTGAGCAACTCGACCTCGACGAGGGAGAGACGGTCGCGCGTTTCCAACGTTTCGTAGAGCGTGACGGCGCTGCGTCCGTCCGGCACGGGATGGTGATAGACGCGCACGGTGTTCGTTTTGCTGTCCTTGCGCAGGAAGCATTCGATGCGGCCCTTCGGCGGCTCAGGGCGGCCGAGGCAGATGCAGAGGTAGAATTTGGACAGCTCGCGTTCGCGGATCTTTTCGTTCAGGACGCGCAGCGCCTCGGCGTTTTTTGCCGCGATGACGATGCCGCCCGTGTTGCGGTCGATGCGGTTGCACAGCGCGGGGGTAAAGGAATTTTCCTCGCGCGGCTTCCATTCGCGCTTTTGATAGAGATAGGCGAGCAGATGGTTGACGAGCGTATTGACCTTCTCTCCCTCGTCGGCGTGGACGACCATTCCGGCGGGCTTATCAAGCAGCATGATGTTTTCATCCTCATAGAGGATATGCAGCCTTGGGTTGACGATCGTGAGATAGACGTTCTCCTCGCTCGGCGTTTCAAAGAATTCGTCGTTGATGTAGAGCTGGAGCTTGTCGCCCTCGCGCAGACGGCAGTCTCGTTCGGCGCGGACTCCGTTGACCTTGATGCGCTTGAGGCGGATGTACTTCTGCGCCAGCGAGGCGGGCAGCAGGGGAACGGCCTTGCCGAGAAAGCGGTCGAGCCGCTGATCGGCGTCATTTTTTTGGATGGTAAGCTCTCGCATAATGCCGCTCCTTTCGCGCGTTAAAAGCATAGCAAGGCCATTCTACGATACCCTTCGTCAAATGTAAAGAAATCCGATAAAAAAAGCTGAAAAAATCCTCAAAAAATGTTTGACATTCTCAGCCGCGTCCTCTATAATACTACTCGTGTCATTGCGAGGTGTATCATGCTTTTGGATATCAAACGAATCGTTAACACCCCCGGAGGCAGAATTCCCTTTGAGTTTTCAGAGGACTTTTCTGATGTGGACTTCGGTGGCGTGTGTCCGGCCGTTCGGCCTGTCTTAGTGGTAGGGCAGGTGCGGAACATCGCGGGGATGCTTCGTTTGGAGCTGGCGCTTGATACGACCCTTGCGGCTGTGTGCGACCGTTGCGGCGAGGTCTTTGACAAGCCCTTTCATCTCGACTGCGAGTATCTGCTCGCGACTGAGCTGGAGGACGAGGAAAATGACGAGATACTGCTGCTCGAGGACGGCACGGTCGATCTGGGAGAGCTCTCCCGCGAGGTGTTCATCCTCAATATGCCCACAAAGCTGCTTTGCAGAGAGGATTGCAGGGGCCTGTGTCCCGGTTGCGGCGTGAACCTCAATTATGAGGCCTGCCGCTGCAAAAAGGAAGTGGACCCGCGGTTCGCAAAGCTGGCACAGCTGCTCGAAAAGAGCGAAAATAAGTAATTTTTACTGCGATCCGCAGTTTTCGATCAAGGAGGTGTCAACATGGCAGTCCCCAAGGGGAAAGTATCCCGCGCAAGACGCGATAAGAGACGTTCTTCTCACTGGAAGCTGGAAACTCCGGGCCTCGTCGCTTGCCCGAAGTGCGGCGCTCTGCGCCTGCCTCACAGAATGTGCAAGGAGTGCGGTACCTATAACGGCCGTCAGGTCAAGGTCATCAAGTCCAACGTTGCCGCTGAGTAAGCACATCGGAAAAGATCTACCAAAAAACGAGCGGGAAGAGCGATCTTCCCGCTTGCTTTTTACGCCCTGCGGACAATGCGTGGGCTTTACGCAAAAAGGGCGCCGTTTTTCTTGCGAAATCGAAAAGGATACGCTATACTATATGTGTTAAATTATGCGTTAAGGGAGGGCTGAGCGCGTGAGCACTGTCATTACATCCGTCGACGCAGGCTCTCCCGCCGAACGTGCCGGTATCCGCGCCGGCGAACAGCTGCTGATGATCAATCATCACGAGATCGTCGACGTGCTGGACTACCGCTTTTTCTGCTACGATCCGTCGGTGAGTCTCCGGCTGCGCGAGGCCGACGGGACCACGCGCCACCTGACGATCGAAAAGGAGGAGGGCGAGGATCTCGGCCTCAATTTCGATACCTACCTGATGGACGAGCCGCGCCCCTGCTCGAACCACTGTCTGTTCTGCTTTGTCGATCAGATGCCGCCGAATATGCGCGACACGCTCTATTTCAAGGACGATGATGCGCGCTTGAGCTTCCTCATGGGCAACTACATCACGCTCACGAACCTCACCGAGCGCGAGGCGCAGCGCATCATCGACCTGCGCATCAGCCCCATCAACGTCTCCGTGCAGGCGACCGAGCCGCAGCTCCGGCGCACGCTGCTGGGCAACAAAGACGCCGATAAGAGCCTGGAGTATATGCGCGCCTTCGGCGAGGCCGGCATCGAGATGAACGGCCAGATCGTTGTCTGTCCCGGCTGGAACGACGGCGAGCATCTGCGCCGCAGCATCGAGGACCTGATGGACATCGGCTTCAACTCCTGCTCGATCGTGCCGGTTGGGTTGACAAAATTCCGCAAGGGCCTCGCAAGGCTCGAGCCGGTGACAAAGGAAAAGGCGGGGGAGATCATCGACCTTGTGGATGAGTACGGCGCAAAGTGCCTTGAGAAATACGGCACGCGGATGTTCTTCTGCGCCGACGAATTCTACATCAAGGCCGAGCGCCCGCTGCCCGGCGAGGAGTATTATGAGGAATACCAGCAGCTCGACAACGGCGTCGGGATGCTCCGCAGCACCATGAACGAATTTCTCAGCGGACTGGAGGACGCGGAGAGCGGCGATGTGGCGAGCTTCACCGTTGCGACCGGAAAGGCCGCCGAGCCGTTCATCGCGCGGCTCGTGGCGGAGGCGAAGAAGAAATTTCCGCAGCTTCGCGGCGAGGTCGTCGGCATCGTGAACGACTTTTTCGGCCACAGCATCACCGTCTCCGGCCTTGTCACCGCGCAGGACCTCATCGCGCAGCTCAAGGACCGGCCCACGCTCGGCGAGCGGGTGCTGATCCCCGCGAATATGCTCCGCCACGGCGAGGGCGTGTTCCTCGACGATTACACCGTCGAGCAGGTCGAGCAGGCGCTCGGGCGCAGGCTGACGATCTCCGAGACCGACGGCTATTCGCTCTGCGACGCCATTTTCCGGCAGGAGCCCTGATACAAAAATCTACCCCCGACAGGAGGAAAGCAATATGTCCAAGCCCATCGTTGCCATCGTCGGCCGACCGAACGTCGGCAAGTCGATGCTGTTCAATAAGCTCATCGGCCAGCGCCTTTCCATCGTGGAGGACACGCCCGGCGTGACCCGCGACCGCATTTACGGCGAATGCGAGTGGTGCGGCCGCAAATTCACGCTCGTCGACACCGGCGGCATCGAGCCGCGCACCGACAGCCAGATCCTGACCTTCATGCGCGAGCAGGCACAGATCGCCATTGAGAACGCGACGGTCATCATCTTCCTGACCGATATCAAGACCGGTCTGACGGCCTCCGATCAGGAGGTCGCGAATATGCTGCTGCGCTCGCGCAAGCCGATCGTGCTGGCGGTCAACAAGATGGACTCTGTCGGCGCGCCGAATCCCGATTACTACGAGTTCTACAACCTCGGCCTCGGCGACCCCGTGGCGGTCTCCGCCGTCCACGGCCACGGCACGGGCGACTTGCTCGACGCCTGCGTCGCCTACTTCCCTGACGAGGAGGAGGCGGAGGAGGAGAGCGACGTGCTCAAGGTCGCCATCATCGGCAAGCCGAACGTCGGCAAATCCTCGCTGACGAACCGCATCCTCGGGCAGGAGCGCGTTATCGTCTCCAACGTCGCGGGCACGACGCGCGATGCGATCGACTCCTACTTTGAAAACGAGACCGGCAAGTATGTCTTCATCGACACCGCCGGTATGCGCAAAAAGTCCAGGATCGAGGAGAGTATCGAAAAATACAGCGTGCTGCGCGCGACCATGGCCATCGACCGTGCGGACGTCTGCCTCATCATGATCGACGCGACCGAGGGCGTGACCGAGCAGGACACCAAGGTCGCGGGGCTTGCGCACGAGGCGGGCAAGGCCTGCATCATCGTGGTCAACAAGTGGGACCTTGTCGAGAAGGACGGCAAGACCATGGACAAGATGCGCGAGGACATCCGCCGCGACTTGAGCTACATGACCTACGCGCCCATCCTGTTCATTTCGGCGGCGACCGGTCAGCGCGTGCCGCGGCTCTTTGAGCTCATCAACTACGTTCACTCGCAGGCCTGCACCCGCATCACCACGGGAATGCTCAACAACGTTCTCGAGGACGCGCAGACGCGCGTCCAACCGCCCACGGACAAGGGCAAGCGCCTGAAAATCTACTACATGACGCAAGTGGGCGTGTGCCCACCGCACTTCGTCATCTTCTGCAATGACCGGCAGCTCTTCCATTTCTCGTACCAGCGCTACATTGAAAACTGCATCCGCAATGTGTTCGGACTGGAAGGCACGCCCATCATTCTCTCCATTCGTCAGAAGGGGGATAAGGAGGAGTAAAGGAAATGTACTTGCTGGTAACTGGTTTCTATGCTTTCCTTTCTCATTTGGATTACCTTTACGCGGCGGTCGCCGCCTACCTCTGCGGCTGCTTCAACGGAGCGCTCTTTACCTCAAGGCTCTTTTTCCACGACGACGTGCGCACCCACGGCAGCGGCAACGCGGGCCTGACAAATTTCTACCGCACCTACGGCGCGAGGTACGCGCTGCTCGTCATCGCCTGCGATATGCTCAAGGCGGTCGCGGCGGTGAGCCTTGCGGCATGGCTCGGCGCGCGCTTTGACCCGCGCATGCTGCCGGACCTTCCGCTGACCGCGGCGGAGCAGGCGGAGTATGTGCTGCATTTCAAATACTGGGCCGGATTCTTCTGTGTGGTCGGGCACATGTTCCCCTGTACGGCAAAATTCAGGGGCGGCAAGGGCATCCTGTGCTCCGCGACGCTCACGCTGCTGCTCGACTGGCGCATCGCGCTGGTGTGCTGGAGCCTGTTTGCCGTGCTGTGGCTGACGACGCGCTATGTGTCGCTCGGCTCGGTGAGCGCGGCGGCGGTCTTCCCGGTCATGACGCACCTTGTGTTCGGCGACGCGTTTGCGACCGCATTTTCCGTTCTGATCGCGGCGCTCGTGCTCTTTGCACACCGTGAAAACATCAAGCGGCTTCTGAATGGGACGGAGAATAAGTTCCGCTTCCACGTCAACGCACCGAAATCGGAGGGAGAGGCATGAACATCGTTGTACTCGGCAGCGGCGGCTGGGGCACCGCCCTTGCCATGCTACTGGAACAGAACCGGCACACGGTCACGCTCTGGTCGCATGACCCCAAAAAGGCGGAGCAGCTTAAGCTGAAAAGGGAAAATCCTTTACTTCCCGGTGTGCAGCTTCCGGTTGAATTGCAGATCACAAATGACCTGAATTGCCTGAGAAACGCCGAGCTGGTCGTGTTCGCGTCGCCGTCGTTCGCGCTGCGCGCGGTGGCGAAGGAGGCAGCGCCGTACCTGCCGGACGGCGTGCCGCTGCTCTCGGTCACAAAGGGCATCGAGCGCGGCACGCATCTGCGTATGTCGCAGGTCATCGCGCAGGAGACGGGCGGGGAGCATCCTATTGCCGTGCTCTCGGGCCCCTCGCACGCGGAGGAGGTCGCGCGCGCCATGCCGACTGGCGTGGTCGCCGCGTCGAACCGCGCGGAGGCAGCGGAGCTTGTCCAGCGCGTGTTTACCAATGAGCGCTTCCGCGTCTATACGCATGACGACATGGTCGGCGTGGAGCTGGCCGGCGCGCTCAAGAACGTGGCGGCGCTGTGCTGCGGCGTGAGCGACGGTCTCGGCCTCGGCGACAACACCAAGGCGCTGCTGATCACCCGCGCGATGGCGGAGACCTCGAGGCTGGCCGAGCGCCTCGGCGGGCGCAAGGAAACACTTGCGGGTCTGGCCGGCATGGGCGATCTGATCGTCACCTGCACGTCGATGCACTCACGCAACCGCCGCGCCGGCATCGCCATCGGGGAGGGCCGGACGCCGCAGGAGGTCGTCGCCGACATGGGCGGCGTGGTCGAGGGCTACTATGCCGCCGTCAGCGCCAAGGAGCTGGCGGACTCGCTGGGTGTGGAAATGCCGATCTGCGAGGCGATGTACGATGTTCTCTACAACGGCGCGGAGGTTCGGGGCATGGTCCACCGACTGATGAGCCGCGCGCCGAAGCGCGAAACCGACAACGGATGGGTATAAACCGAAAGGCGGTCCGCACAGACCGCCTTTTTCAAACGGGAGAGAAAACAATGTGTCTTTTGGAGCAGCTGGAACGCTATGAGCCGTACAACGAGCAGGAAGCGCGCGACCGCGCGCTTTTGCTCCGTGCCCTGCGGGAGGAAGCAGATGTGTTCACGCGCGAGAATGACCGGATGCACATGACGGCCTCGGCGTGGGTGACGAACGAAGCGCATGACGGCGTGCTGATGGCCTACCACAACATCTATGATTCCTGGGCGTGGCTCGGCGGGCACGCCGACGGGGAGGAGGATCTGCTCGCGGTCGCGCTGCGTGAGGTGCGGGAGGAGAGCGGTGTGAAGCACGCCCGTCCGGCGAGCGAGAATATTTTCTCACTCGAGGTCCTGACCGTGGACGGACATGAGAAGCGGGGCGCATACGTTTCCTCACATCTGCACCTGAATGTGACCTATCTTCTCATCGCGGACGACAGCGACGCGCTGACCGTCAAGCCGGACGAGAACAGCGACGTCCGCTGGTTCACACCGGAGGGAGCGATCGAAGCCAGCAGCGAGCCGTGGTTCCGCGAGCGCATTTATAAAAAGCTCAACGCCAAGCTCGCCGCGCTGCGGTGAAGGCAAAAAAGGACAGAAAAAAGCCGCTCGTTCAGAGCGGCTTTTACTGCTATCTTTTAGATCGCGCGGGTAACCTTACCGGAACGCAGACAGCGGGTACAAACATAGACATGGCGGGGCGTACCGTTGACCATCGCCTTGACGCGCTTGACATTGGGCTTCCAAGGACGATTGGAGCGTCTGTGGGAGTGGGAGACCTGAATACCAAAGGTCACACCCTTGTCGCAAAACTCGCACTTTGCCATCCGTTGCACCTCCTTGCTGTAATCAAATCAAGACTTGCGCATTGCAAGCATTGGCTATGATAGCAGATTCCAAACGAAATTGCAAGCAAAATTTTTCATTTTCTCAGATTTTTTTGCATTTTTTTCTCTGAGCGCTCCGAAGCGGACGGCGAACGAAAAAATGATGCCGCGTACCCTTGTAAAAACGGGGGAAAACCGATATAATGTATATGGAAAATTTTGACCCGACGGGAGGCAAAGCATGAATACCGATCGCAGCGTAAAGGTAAAGGATATCGTTGAGAAATTTCAGATGGAGGTACTCTATCGCGGCGCGGATTATGAAACGGAAACGCTGACCATCACGGACGTCAACCGCCCGGGGCTGCAGTTCGTCGGCTTTTTCGACTACTTTGACCCGCGCAGGCTCCAGATCATTGGCAAGGCGGAGACGATGTTCCTCAAGAGCTTTTCCTCCGCCGAGCGGCGCAAATGCTTTGAGGATCTGTTCAAGTATGAGATCCCTGCGCTGGTCATCTCCCGCAAGCTCGACGTGTTCCCCGAGTGCATGGAGATGGCGCAGAAATATGGCCGCACCCTGCTGCGCACGGAGCACACCTCGGTCGAGTTTACGAGCATGACCATCGACTTCCTCAACCACGAGCTGGCTCCCATGATCACGCGCCACGGCGTGCTGATGGACGTGTACGGCGAGGGCGTGCTGATCCTCGGCGACAGCGGCATCGGCAAGAGCGAGACGGCCATCGAGCTGATCAAGCGCGGCCACCGGCTCGTTGCGGACGACGCGGTGGAGATCCGCCGCATCGGCGATACGCTCACCGGCACCGCACCCGAGCTCATCCGTCACTATCTCGAGGTGCGCGGCATCGGCGTGGTGGACATTCAGAAGCTCTTCGGCATGAGCGGCGTAAAGTCCGCGACGCAGATTGACCTGGTCATTCAGTTCGAGCGCTGGCAGGACGAAAAGTTCTACGACCGGCTCGGCCTCGACGAGGCGCACACGCAGATCATGGGCGTGCCCATCCCGCTTTTGACCATTCCGGTCTCGGCGGGCCGCAACCTCGCCGGTATCGTGGAGCTGGCGGTGATGAACAACCGCCAGAAGAAGTACGGCATCAACTCCGCCCGCGAATTCGTTGAGCAGATCGACAGCCACATCGATCATCAGGCGGCGCAGGAAAAGAATCGGTAAATCGGTAAGGAGCATTTATGGAGTCCATGTTCTCATCAAACCGCCCGGGCTGGGCGGCGTTACTGGATGAAAAGGTCACGGCATATCTGCCGGACCTCAAATATATACACGACGAGCCGCTTGCGCGGCACACCTCCTTCCGCATCGGAGGGCCGGCAACGCGCATGGCGTTCCCGACCTCCGGCGAGCAGATCGTTCTGCTCACGGGCTTCGCACAGGAGTGCGGCGTCACGCCGTTCCTGCTCGGCAACGGCACCAATCTGCTCGTTGCGGACGAGGGGCTGGATACGCTCGTCATTCAGACAGGCGAGGGGCTGAACCGTATCGCGCTCGACGGCGGCATCATCACGGCGGACGCGGGCGTATCGCTCGCGCGGCTGGGCGTTTTTGCCTGGCAGCACAGCCTCACGGGACTGGAGTTCGCGCACGGCATTCCCGGCAGTCTCGGCGGCGGCGTAGTGATGAACGCGGGCGCCTACGGCGGCGAGCTGAAGGATGTGCTCACCGAGGTCACGGCGCTTTTCCCGGACGGCGTGCGGACGCTGCGCGGAGAGGAGCTGGCGCTCGGCTACCGCCGCAGCTTCTTCACCGACCATCCCGAGGCCGTCGTGCTGCGCGCAAAGCTCGCGCTTCACGGCGGGGATCAGGAGGCCATCAAGGCGCGCATGGAGGAGCTTTCGGCCAAGCGCCGCGCAAGCCAGCCGCTTGAGAGGCCGAGTGCCGGCAGCACCTTCAAGCGCCCCGAGGGATACTTCGCGGGCACGCTCATCGAGCAGTGCGGCCTCAAGGGCGCGCGCGTCGGCGGGGCAGAGGTCAGCCGCAAGCACGCGGGCTTTGTGGTCAACGCCGGCGGCGCGACCTGCGCGGACGTCCTCGCGCTCATCAAAAAAGTACAGGATACCGTTTTCACGGCGACGGGCGTGACGCTCGAGCCGGAAGTGAAGATCATTCGATAAAGGGGGAGCGGAGCATGGAGATCCTGGTCATCTCGGGCCTGTCCGGCGCGGGCAAGTCCAGCGCCGCGTCCTGTCTGGAGGATATCGGCTATTACACGGTGGACAATATGCCCGCCGCCATCATTCCGAAATTCGCGGAGTTCTCCGCCGAGAGCGACGGCCGCTACGACCGCGTCGCGCTGGTGAACGACATCCGCGGCGGCGTGGACAGCTTTCAGGAGCTGCTGGAGGTCATCGACCGTCTGCGCGAGGGCGGCACGGTCTGCCGCCTGCTCTATCTGGAGGCGGACACGCAGAGCATCATCAAGCGCTACAAGGAAACGCGCCGCCGCCACCCGCTCATGGAGAGCGGCGCGACCATCGAGGACGCGGTGAAGCGCGAAACGGAGCTGCTGCGCCCGCTGCGCGAGCGCGCGGACTTTGTGATCGACACGACGCAGCTCTCCGCGGCGAAGCTGCGCGGCGAGCTCTACCGCCTCTTTGCGGAAAAGGGACAGCAGAGCCGCATGAGCATCAACGTCGTCTCCTTCGGCTACAAGTACGGCGTGCCGCTCGAGGCCGATCTGGTGTTCGATGTGCGCTTCATGCCGAACCCCTACTATGTGCCGGAGCTGCGCTACCAGACCGGCATGAACGATGACGTTTACAACTATGTTTTTTCCTTCCCGCAGACAAAGGAATTTCTATCAAAGCTCGAGCAGATGCTCGCGTTCCTCCTGCCGCTCTATCAGGAGGAGGGCAAGGCCGTGCTGGTCGTGGCCGTCGGCTGCACCGGCGGACGGCACCGCTCGGTGTCCATCGCGCGGGCGGTGACGGAGTACTTAAATAAGCTCGGCTACGCCGCCTACGAGAACCACCGCGATATCACACGCGGCTGAAAGGAGAACGCCCATGTCCTTTTCCTCCGACGCCAAGGCGGAGCTGTGCCGCGTGCCGCTCACGCGGCGCTGCTGCGCGCGCGCCGAAGCCTACGGTGTGCTGCTCTACGCGGGCAGCTTTTCCCCGACCGAGGTGCGCATCGTCACCGAGAGCGAGGACTTTGCCGCACGGCTGCCGAAGCTCTTTCAGAAGGCGTTCGGCGTTCGCTTCGACGCGCAGGAGAGCGGCAGCAAAAGCATTTTCCGCATCACGGACGGACAGAAGCTCGCCGTCATTTTAGAAGCGCTCGGCTACGATCCCGACCAGCACTACGCGCTGCACGTCAACTTCGCGCTGCTGGAGGAGGAGTGCTGCCGCGCGTCGTTCCTGCGCGGTACCTTCCTTGCGGGCGGCAGCGTGACCGATCCGCTCAAGCGCTACCATCTCGAGCTTGCCACGCCGCATTTGCAGGCGGGACGCGAGGTCGAGGCGCTGCTGCGCGACATGGGCTATGAGCCGAAAAACGTGCAGCGGCAGGGCAACGGCGTGACCTATTTCAAGCAGAGCGACCACATCGAGGAGCTGCTCACGCGCATCGGCGCGCCTGCCGCGGCGATGGAGGTCATGGCCGCAAAGGTCGAAAAGGAAATGCGCAACACGGTCAACCGCCGTGTCAACTGCGACGCGGCGAATGTGGACAAGGCGGTCGCCGCCTCGCGCGAGCAGGTCGAGGCGCTCACGCGCCTGACCGACGCGGGCGTCGTCGCCACGCTGCCGGTCAAGCTGCAGGAGGTCGCGGTCGCTCGGCTTTTGCAGCCGGAGCTGTCGCTCAGCGAGCTGGCAGAGACCTTCGACCCGCCGCTGACAAAATCCTGCCTCAACCACCGGATGCGCAAGCTCATGGAGCTTGCGGGCAAAGAGAAAGCATAAAGAGAGGAAAGCATCATGCCGTTTGCACATCTGCACGTTCATACGGAATACAGCCTTCTTGACGGCGCGTGCCGCATCAAGGGGCTGGCCAAGCGCGTCCGCGAGCTGGGGCAGACGGCGGTCGCCGTGACCGACCACGGCGTGATGTACGGCGCGATCGACTTCTACCGCGCGTGCAAGGCCGAGGGCGTCAAGCCCGTCATCGGCTGCGAGGTCTATGTCGCGCCCCGCACGCGCTTTGACAAGCAGCACGAGTTTGACGCCGAGGCGCGCCACCTCGTCCTTCTGTGCGAGAACGAGGAGGGCTACCGCAACCTCTCCTACATGGTCTCCAAGGCGTTTACCGAGGGCTTCTACATCAAGCCCCGCATCGACCTTGAGCTGCTGCGCGCGCACGCCAAGGGACTTATTGCGCTCTCGGCGTGTCTTGCTGGCGAGATCCCCCGCCGGCTGCGCAACGGTGAGTACGACAATGCAAAGGCGTATGCCTTGACACTCTCGGAGATATTTGGCCCCGACCGCTTCTATCTTGAGCTTCAGAACCACGGCATCCGCGAGCAGGCGGTCGTAAACAAGGGCTTGCTGCGCATCCATGAGGAGACGGGGCTGCCGCTCGTGTGCACGAACGACGCACACTACCTTACGAAGGCGGACGCCTACGCGCACGATGTGCTGCTGTGCATCCAGACGGGCAAGACCGTGGACGACGAGAACCGGATGCGCTACGAGCCGCAGAACTTCTACCTCCGCTCGACGGAGGAGATGGAGGCGCTTTTCGCCCAGTACCCCGGCGCGATCGAGAACACGGGGAAGATCGCGGAGATGTGCAATCTGGAGTTCACCTTCGGCAAGTACCACCTGCCGGAATTCAAGGTACCGGAGGGCTACACCTCGCTGACCTATTTCAAAAAGCTCTGCGCGGACGGCTTTGCCGAGCGCTACGGCGAGGGCACGGACAAGCAGAAGGCACAGCTGGAATACGAGGAAAACATGATCGAGAAGATGGGCTTCGTCGATTATTTTCTTATCGTCTCCGACTTTGTGCGCTACGCCAAGAGCGTTGGCATCCCCGTCGGCCCGGGGCGCGGCAGCGCGGCGGGCAGCATCGTGAGCTACTGTCTGCACATCACGGACATCGAGCCGATGAAGTATGGTCTTTTCTTCGAGCGCTTTCTCAATCCCGAGCGCGTGTCCATGCCAGATATCGACATGGACTTCGGCGATACCCGCCGCGGCGAGGTCGTGGACTACGTCCGCCGCAAGTACGGCGACGACCATGTGGCGCAGATCGTGACCTTCGGCACGATGGCGGCGCGCGGCGCGATCCGCGACGTGGGCCGCGCGCTGAATATGACCTACGCCGACTGCGACGTGATCGCCAAGCTCGTACCCGGCGGGCCGGGAAATCTGCACATCACGCTCGATGACGCGCTCAAGCTCTCGCGCGAGCTGCGCGAAAAGTACGAGAACGACGAGCAGGTGAAAAAGCTCATCGACACGGCGCGCGCCCTTGAGGGGATGCCGCGCCACGCCTCGACGCACGCCGCGGGCGTGGTCATCACCAAGCGCCCCGTGGTCGATTACGTCCCGCTGGCGACGAACGATGACGCGGTGGTCTGCCAGTATGTGATGACGACGCTCGAGGAGCTGGGGCTGCTCAAAATGGACTTCCTCGGTCTGCGCAACCTGACGGTGCTCGACGACGCGGTCAAGACCGTGCAGAAAACGCAGCCCGGCTTCAAGCTGGCGGACATCCCGGAGAACGATCCCGAGACCTATGAAATGCTCGCCGCGGGCAAGACTTCGGGCGTCTTTCAGCTCGAATCGAGCGGCATGACGGGCGTGTGCGTCAGTCTCAAGCCGCAGAACATTGAGGATATCACGGCGCTTATCGCGCTCTACCGCCCCGGCCCGATGGACTCCATTCCGAAGTTCATCGCCTGCAAGCACGATCCGAGCAAGGTGACATACCTCATTCCGCAGCTCGAGCCGATCCTGTCGATCACCTACGGCTGCATCGTCTATCAGG
>Ga0256404_1005542_pt1 | contig 22186 bp, 12 predicted proteins | sample RumenRJG_01DNA_FD_185990 | JGI IMG/M metagenome (GOLD analysis project Ga0256404, IMG submission 185990) | Bovine rumen microbial communities from Lethbridge, Alberta, Canada - RJG_01 | ecosystem: Host-associated > Mammals > Digestive system > Stomach > Rumen | place: Canada: Alberta | collected...
TTGGCGGGGATCTCACCGAAGTTCTTGTGGGTGAAACTGAGGCACCTGTGGTAGAAGTTACCGAGGGCGGCGACCAGTTCGTTATTGACTTTAGTCTCCAGGTCCTCCCACGTGAAGTCGGCGTCGTGAAGGTCGGGCATGACCACCGAGAGGTAGTATCTGATCTCCTCGGGGTCGAACTTCTCCAGCACGTGTTTGATGTCCCTGGGTATGTTGGCGGATGCCGCGGATGCAGCACCCTTCCTGCTCTTGGAGAGCTTGGCACCGCCGAACATTAGGTACTCGTTGGCGGGGATGTCGTAGGGAAGGTTGTAACCCTCCTCCATGCCCATGAGCATGGCGGGCCAGATGATGGAGTGGAAGGGAATGTTGTCCTTTCCGATGAAGTAGTAATGCTTACAGTCGGGATTCTGCCAGAAGGTCTTCCAGTAATCGGGCTTTCCGAGATCTCTGGCGTGCTGGATGGTAGCAGACAGATAACCGATGACCGCATCGAACCACACGTAGATTACTTTGGATTTCCACTCTTCTCCCTCTACCGGAATAGGGACTCCCCAGGACATGTCCCTAGTGATGGATCTGTCCTTGAGTCCTCCTTTGACGAAATTCTCGGTGAACGCCTTGACGTTGGAACGCCAGTGGGTGTTCTTAGCGAGTTCCTCCATGAGGGGTTTCTCGAAGGCGGAGAGTTTCAATGCGAACTGCTTGGAGGACCTGACCTCGGGGGTGGTTCCGCAGCGGGTACAGTGGGGCTGGAGGACGTCTCCGGGCACGAAGGTGGCTCCGCAGGAGTCACATTGGTCGGAACGGACGTCGGTGGCACCGCATTTGGGACAGACTCCCTCCACATACCTGTCGGGAAGGAACTTGGCGCATTTGGGACAGTAGTACTCGTCCTCTTCGACCTCATAGATGTATCCGTTCTCCTTCAGACGGGTGAACATGTGCTGGGTGACCTCGAAATGCACGGGGCAGTGGGTCTTGTTGTAAAGGGTGTACTCTATGCCCAGTCCCTCGATGCTCTCCTTGTTAATCTGGTGGTAGCGCTCGGCGATGGTCTCGGGGGATACTCCCTCCTTATCTGCGGAAACCGTGATGGGGGTACCGTGCTGGTCCGAACCGCCCACCATCCAGACCTCGTTGCCGAGCAGGACGTGATACCTGCGGAATATATCCGGAGGGAGGAGCGAACCTGCCACGTGGCCGAGGTGGATGGGGCCGTTGGCGTAGGGCCAGGCGACGTTGATCAGAATCTTTGACATGATGGCCCCGTATCAGTCTGCATCCATATTATAATATGCGTGCGCGCAGGCGCTACAGGGAGCCAGTATTTTTTTAGCACAAAGGGGATTCGCATGCATGGAGAACGGATGCCTGATCTGCGGTTCCGAGCTGGTGTATCTCGATTCCAAGACTGAGATGACCTGTGCCATTTGCGGGAAGAAATACATGAGCCGCGCACGCTGCGGAAAGGGTCACTACGTCTGCGACGAATGCCACACCAAAGGCATGGACACCGTGGTCAGCATCTGTCTTTCGGAAGCGTCCCGCAATCCGATAGAAATACTCAACAAACTGATGTCCCAGGAGTTCTGTCACATGCACGGTCCCGAGCACCATGTGCTCGTGGGTGCAGCCCTTCTTACAGCCTACCGCAACTCAGGAGGGAACATAGATCTCGAAGCATCCCTGAAGGAGATGATCTCCCGCGGAAGCAGCGTCCCGGGAGGTGCCTGCGGATTCTGGGGAGCCTGCGGGGCGGGAATCAGCACCGGGATGTTCGTATCCATCGTCACGGGCTCCACTCCGTTGGCCGGGGAACCCTGGTCGCTTTCGAACGAAATGACCTCTCTGGCACTGTCCGGGATATCCAAATACGGAGGTCCCCGCTGCTGCAAGCGGGATTCATATACCGCGATTCTCGCAACGGTGGAATTCTGCAAGAGGAAACTGGGCGTTAACATGGAATCGACCCCGGTACACTGCGCTTATTCGCCCAAGAACAGGCAGTGCTTAGGGGAAAGATGCCCGTACCATTCCTGACGACAAGCAATGTTCTAAAAAGGATTACCTGCATCAAGCCCCTATAACACGAGGTATCCCCATGGACAGCAACGTTCGCCCCGAATCAATGGTTCGCATCACCACCCCCGAGCTCGCAGACGCATTCATCAAGGAACAGGTAGAAGCCCTTCAGAAACAGATCGGCGACGGAAAGGTCCTTCTTGCACTGTCGGGAGGAGTCGACTCCTCCGTGGTCGCCGCCCTTCTCATCAAAGCCATCGGCAAGAATCTCACCTGCGTTCATGTCAACCACGGTCTGCTCCGCAAAGGAGAGGCCGAGCAGGTCATCGACGTGTTCCGCAACCAGATGAAGGCCAACCTGGTCTACGTGGACGCCACCGACCGTTTCCTCGACAAACTCGCAGGAGTCTCCGACCCTGAGCAGAAGAGGAAGATCATCGGAGCGGAGTTCATCAACGTCTTCGAGGAGGAAGCTAAGAAGATCGAGGGAGTCAAGTTCCTCGGACAGGGTACCATCTACCCTGACATCCTCGAATCCCACGGCGTGAAGGCACACCACAACGTCGGCGGTCTCCCCGAGAAGTTCGGATTCGAACTCGTCGAGCCTGTCAAGCTCCTGTTCAAGGATGAAGTTCGTGTAGTGGGAAAGCAGCTCGGTCTGCCCGACAGCATGGTCTTCCGCCAGCCCTTCCCCGGACCCGGACTCGGTGTCCGCTGCACCGGAGCCATCACCCGCGACAGGCTCGAGGCCGTCAGGGAATCCGATGCCATCCTCCGCGAGGAGTTCGCCAACGCCGGACTCCAGGGCAAGGTATGGCAGTACTTCACCATCGTCCCCGACTACAGGTCCACCGGTGTCAAGGACGGCAAGAGGCTGTGGGACTGGCCCGTCATCATTAGGGCAGTCAACACCAAGGATGCCATGACAGCCACCGTCGAGGAAGTACCGTGGCCCCTCCTGAACAAGATTACCCAGAGGATCCTTTCTGAGGTAAAGGGAGTGAACCGCGTCCTTTACGATCTCTCTCCCAAGCCCTGCGCCACCATCGAGTGGGAGTGATTCAAATCCTTTAGGGGGCTCCGACCCCCTCATCTTTTATCCGAAAATTCTCAGGACCTGAAACGGATGAGGTCCAGCATCTCCTTGGTGGGGATGCGCTCGACGACCATCGGCCCTTCCGTGATTTCGGGCGGTTCGGCGACGACCGCCATGGGACGGCGCGACCTCGCCGATTCTATGGCGCGCTCGAGGAGGGGCTTGCTTCCGGCGTAGATCCTAAACAGGACGTCGCCCTCCTTCACGGCATCGCCCACCTTGTGCAGCATCTCGATGCCACCCTCGATCTCGAAGGGGGCGCCGGTAGCCTTGGCGATGGCGACCAGGCTGTGGTTATCTATGTAGCCGACAAAACCGTCCCTCTTGGCGTGCACGTCCTTGCAGAAGCTGCCCGGGATCAGGTCGGTCGATTTGAGGTCAGGATTACCGTTCTGGGTCTTCACGATCTGAAGGAATTTCTCGTGCGCTTTTCCGGAGCGGAGGATCTCCTCCGCGCGGGCCCTGCCGTCCTTCTCGCCGGCCATCTCGAGGATTATCCCCGCGATGGAGCAGGCCTTGTCGACGATCTCGGGATCGGCGTCCCTGCCCTCGAGGACCTCGATGCATTCCTTAGCCTCGAGGATGGGTCCGATGGCCCTTCCCAGGGGCTGGTCGGCACGGGTAATGGCGCATTCGATGTGTATCCCCAGGATGGTGCCGAGGTTCCTGATGGCCTCGGCGAAGTCCCTGGCGGACGCCAGGTCCGGGGTCTTGGTGGTCCTGCCCAGGGGGATGTCCACCAGCAGGTGGGTGGTTCCGATAGCCACCTTCTTGCTCATGATGGATGCCATCATGGTGGGGCGGGGGTCGATACCCATGGGGCGCTCGGCGCGGATGATCATCCTGCCTACAGGAGCGTAATCTTCGTTTCCGCAGGCGAACACGCCTCCCGCCTCATTGACCGCCTTCACGAGGGCGTCCGCATCCATCTCCACGTCGCAGAACGTGTCGATGAAATCGGCCGTTCCGCAGGCGCTGCTGACGGCGCGGGAGGACATCTTGGGGATGGTCAGACCCTCGGATGCCACGATTGACACCACTATGGGTGTGATCTTGTTGCCGGGCAGGCCGCCGAGGCTGTGGAAGTCAAAGACCGGCCTCACCCCCAGGTCGACGGTGTGGCCGGTGGAGGCCATGGACCTGGTCAAGAAGGCCACCTCCGCGATGTCCGAGTTGTTGACGTTGAAAGCAGACACGAAGGCGAGGATCTCCTTCTCTGAGAGGTTCCCGTTGAATATGTCCCAGACAATGGAGTCGATCTCGTTGGCAGCCAGTTTACCGCCGTTGATCTTCTTTCTCACGGAGCGGATGGAACCGGGCAGGGGACTGTAGGAGACATCGACGTAATCCCCTTTGGAGACCCTGCATCTCTCCAGAAGGTTGGTGGGCATTGAGATGCATCCGCGGATGTCCGGGAAGTCGGTGATGGTCACCGTGGCCACCGCCGGGTTTCTGCCTTCGATGCGCACACGGTCGGTGGGGCCCACGCCCATCACGAGACTGTCCTCCGCGTTGAGCAGGACGATGGGTTCGTAGGTCGTGAGGTCGGCGGCGCGCACTCTGAGCTTCATCGCCCATGTATGGAGATACGGTTAAAAATCCCTGTCGGGGAAGAGGTTTGGGAAAGGGTTTGATGAAGGGGTTTACTCGTTCTCGTACCAGCTCGCATAGAGGGTGACGGTCGAAGAGAGCTTGTGGTCGGTCAGCTCGCCGTATTCGCAAAGGTTCCTGACCTCCTCCCCATCTTCGAAGTATGCGCCCTGGTTGTAGTCCACGTTGCACCAGTGTTCGAAGTGAGATCCCTCCATGCTGTAAGCGTTGGCCGTCAGGGCCTGCAGTACGTTCACCTGGAAGGTCTGATTCTCCATCGAACCCTCTCCGCCGTTCGCATCGAACACCACGATATAGGTATTGGGTGCCCATACTCCGTAGAGATCGAGGGATCCCGTCCTGGTCAGTGCCGAGACGGTCGCACCGTCGGTATAGTGTTCGCCAAAGAGTCCCTGCGGATCCTCGGTCCAGTAGAGGAACGTGTATCCGTCGACGGAGAATCCAGCTCCCATGGCGGACAGCAGAGGCAGTGTGTTCGGCGTGTTGTACACATAGTAGTCACTGGCGGTACTGTATTCCGCTCCATCGGGACCGTGGAAGGTTATGCCGTAATTCGGCTTGGCCCACAGTGCATACAGTGTGATGTTCGTCACACCCTCCGAGTAGTTGGCAAGGATGAACTCAAGACCTACGGACTCTCCCGGAGCGTACTGCCTGCCGGAACCGTCGATGGCGGTGTTCCATCCGATGAAGGTCAGACCGCTGCAGGAGAACGCGTTTCCGTTGTTAAGCGTCAGAGGGGCATCTGCCTTCACCCTGAATGAACTGGAGGAGAGCGTTCCGAGGAACGTACCGTTTCCGATGTCGCCCTTGCTGTACTTCACGTAGTAATCCTTGGACAACCAAACTGCGGTGAGGTTGATCGTGTTCTCGTTGGCATCCGCGAGCTGCAGGATGGAGGAGGTGATCTTTACCGAGGAATACGACGTACCCATGCCGGTATCGTTGAACGTCCACTTAGACAGATAGTATGCGGGCCTCTGGAACGTGATGCTGTTACGGTCGAAGACATAGCTGAAGTAGGAGATCTCGTCCTCGAGGTCAGCTATGGTGAACGTTACGTTCTGCATCGTACCGGTGGCATCCTCCGCACCCTTGTCGAAGGTGAAGGTGTACTGCTTGTACTCGAACACCGCATAGATGTCGGAGATGCCGTAGGGGATCATTCCCGTGCCGTCAGAAGCAACGGCGACCTTCTGCTCGTCCTGCATGTAGTACCAGCCGGTGAGCGTCGCACCATAGAGGGTTGCGAGGTTCGCGGGGATAGTAGCTGTCTGCCCGTAGGTCACGATGACATACGCACTGGTGGTGTTGTAGAACCGATACGACAGTCCGTCGATGTTGACGCGTGTGCGGAAGGTCTTGGCCTCCCACTGGGCGTACAGGACGAGATCGCCGTCGAGCTCTACGGTATCGCCTGCCTCGTAGGCAACGTCGGAACCGTCCTCTGCGGTGTTCCATCCGATGAAGTTGTATCCCTCGCGCTCCTCCGGCGCATACGGTGCATAATATGGCACATCGTTAGCGATATCGAGACGCTGGAACACTTCGCCGCGGTCGTATAACGTGACTTCGTAGTATTCAACCTCGCTCTCGAATACCGCCTTGACTGTGGTGTAGTCCCCGCTGTACTTCACATCGAATTCCTCATCGGGTTCGATGGGGAACTGGGGTCCGATCTTGTCACCGTTGACAAGTTCGCCTTCCACCAACTCCAGGTTGGAGAACATGTCCCACCTGTGGACCGGTTCGAGGTTGGGGTCTGCGTGCGTGTTGATCCTGTTCTCAGAATACTCGGTGCTGCCGTACAGTGCTGACAGGTACACAGGGGTGTCCGCCCAGTGGATGAATCCGCCGGTGGCCAGGACGATGGTGTAATCCTCCGCCAGAAGCGCAGCGTCGATGGGCTTGAAGACCGCCTTGTAGGCAGCGGCGGCCCGTACGCTCGCCCCGAAATAGGAATACCATCCGCACTGGTTATCTTCGGCAGGCTCTAACCCTCCGGTGACGTCGAACCATCCGACGAATATGTAACCGTAACCGGGGAATGCGTTGCATTCGGCATAGTCGCCGACATAATACAGCCCAGACCTTCCATCGATGGAACCGCCCGCGGTACAGGTGAAGTCGATCTGCACCTTCTGGCCTTCCCGGTCCTTATAGACAATCTGGATGGTCACGGAACTTCCCGCGGGTACCTCGTAGCTCGTGCAATATTCGTAGAACTGGGGCTCGCCGTCACCGACCTTCACGTTGATGCCGGCGAACTCCTTGTCCTCCCTGTCTTCATACCGCAGGTAGACGTCCTCTCCGCCGTAGACAGGTCCCTCTGAGACATACTCATAGGCTTCGTTCCTGAACGTTCCATCGATTACGGTCACGGTACTGTCGTAGGGCACCTTGCTGGTTACGCACCTGATGTACACTCCGTTGAAGGCGGGATCGTTGGGCAGTACGAACCTGCCGGGGTTGTTCTCCATCATGTACCTGTAGAGGCCGACGATGGACTTGTCCTGGATGTCGAACACGTAGTGTCCGTCGCTGAGGACCGAGGGTACGGTCATCCACACACCGTCGAGGCTGAGGACCTCGATCCTGTCAAGCTGCTCGTGGGATCCGAGGTTGGGTGTTATCCACATTATGAGGTTCCTGCTGTCTCCGTTGAAGAAGTTGAGCCTGTAGCTGCCCTGGGTGAAATCTGCGGAGTTGTAGTTTCCGTTGATCAGCTTCACGCAGAAGTAGGTGGAGTTCTCCAGGGTGGGCATGCTGTTAAAGTAGTACGAGGAGAACAGCGGGAAGTTGCTGGAATTCCAGTAGCCCTGAGTGAACGGCTTGGTGAACTCCGTGTCTACAGAGACCACCCTTACCATGTCTCCGCGCTCGATTCCGTTAATCCTGTTGTTGGTGGCCCACCTCACACAACAGTTGTCCGAATTGACGTAGAAGGACTCATCGTCATTGTAGTAGACGGTACAGTCCCATCCGAGATAGGTCGCGTGGTCGATGCTGTAAAGACCAGCCATTCCCTCGTTGAATCTGTCAGCCCACTTATCGTAGAGATCGAACAGGGCCGAAGCGTGAGCTCCGTTGTCCATTCCGAGGGTCAGGTGGAACTCTTCTCCTCCGATCATAACCTCTGCGGAGAGGTTGTCAAGGAAGTAGGCGAACTCCGCCATGTTGTCCACGTATCCCGCAACAGCCCAGCTGGCATTGTTGCTCTGTCCTCCGTAGACAGGGGTGGTGCCGTTGTGGCGTGCGATGTAGACGGGGCTGTGCGCACCGTAATCGGCCCAGAAGACCCAGGTGGTCACATCCACACCGGAGATGTATCCGTTGTGATGGATGTCCCTCACAATCTGGTACAAGTAGGCCTGCCTCTCGACACCCTGCGCATCGGTGAACTTCCACATGGTGTGGACCTCATCCCTGAGAGTTGCGTTCACGTCATGGCGGGCGTTATCCCAATCGAAGGTCACGACCATATCGCCGGTGGGATAGACAGGGACGATGTAGTCCTTCAGTACGGTGTGTCCGCATTCGGAGCAAACGCCCTTCAGCTTACCGACTATGGGTCCGTTTGCTAATACCTCGGTGGTGAACACATGGTGGTGTCCGGTGGCCTCGATGACCTCATCGATCTCGCCGTGGCATCTCTCGCAGGTGGTGTGGCCGGCTCCGGCGGTAGTGCAGGTGGCGGGGGTATCGACCACAAGGACTCCATCGCTGATGTGACCAAGGGCCGGGATCACCCTGTACTCGCGGAACTCGCCGGAGGTACGGCACATGAGACCGTCCTCCGTGCAGGTGGGTTCGGACTCGACTGCCCAAGCACCGTATTCGCGGTCGTTAACGTCGTGCGCGGTGACATAGAGGTCGCAGGCGACGAGGATGTCGAAGGATTCTCCGGGGAGGTAATCATCGTAACTGTCGGACCAGTATCCGAAATCGCTTCCGTTGTAGGTCACGGTGACGACGGTGTTCTCGGGCACGGTAATCTGAGTGAAGGTTTCAGGGTTGCCCTTCACGCCGACTACTCCGCCGTAGACGGTGATGGTGTAGCCGTGTAACGCCGGGATCTCCACGTAGGTGGTGTAATCGCACCTGTTGCAGGTATCATACGCATCCCATCCCGCTTCGCCCATGGCGGGGGCCTTGGCGTCGTGGTGAACCAGGTCATGTCCGAGCGCAGGGATTTCGGCAAAGGTGGAGTGGCCGCATACATCGCAGGTGTCGAACTCCTGCCATCCGGCCTCAGTACAGGTGGCGGCCTGTCCGGCGTGGTGGGTCAGGTGGTGACCCGTTGCGGGGATCGCCACATCGTATCCCTCGAGCTCGGTTCCATCCACGTAGAAGTGGTTGCTTCCTGCCTCGGTACAGGTGGCGGGGGTGGTCTCGACCAGGACCGCCACGGTCTCGGTGGCGGTGTGTCCATCGGCGGACTCATCGCAGACGCTGCAGGTCTTCACGACCTCGACGGTCATGGCTTCTGTGTTGAGGGTGGTGTTCCAATGGATCTCGGTGATGACATAGGTGTGCTCGGCCAGAGGCAGGCTGACGGTCTTGGTGTCAGTCTGCTGGGGCCCATGATCGGGGGTGCAGGTCGCCGTGTAGACGGTCTGTCCCGCCACCGAACAGGTGGAGGGCGTGGTCACGGGATTCACCGAGGCCTGGTAGTCCTTGTGGTAATCGCAGCCGTCCCTCGTGCACACTTCGTGCATGATGGCGGAGGCGAAATCCTGACTCCACTCGAAGGTGTACTCACAGTCGTGTCCGAGTGCGGGGATGGACTCGTTGTATCCGTTCTCCTCCGGGGACTCGACATAGTAATGCCTGTTTCCTTCGAGGGTACAGGTGGGATCGGTGATCACGACAGCTACGGCAACGCTCTCGGTGACGCTGTGACCCGGGTCGCCGTCGTGACATCTGGAACATACCTTAGTAGCGGTGACGGTCATGGCGTTCTTGTCGAAGGTATCCCAATCGACGTCGGTGACGTGGTAGTCGTGTCCGAGAGGTGCTCCGCTCACGCTCTTGGTGTCCGTCTTCTCCTTGTTGAGGAAGTTGGCGGTGGCCGTGAAGACGGTGTTTCCTGCGACGGTACAGGTGGCAGTGGTATTGACGTCGACCTCTGCACGGCAATCCGCATGGAAGTCGCATCCATCGCGGGCGCAGGTGACGATGAGCGTCGCAGTCAGGTTGTTGGGGCCCCACTCCCAGTTGAACTGGTAGTCGTGTCCGAGAAGCGGTATAATGACGGGTTCCGGCAGTGACTGGTAGGGAATTCCGTCGTACGTGCATTCCACGTGATACATGTAGGAACCGGGAGTGACACAGTCAGGCTCGACACGATCCGTAATTACGGACGTGCCCGCTATGTTCTCAACGGTATGCTGGCAGTCACGGCAGATGAGAGTCACGGTCGGATGGTCGCGGTCCTGCGTGTTGACGCTGCTGATATGATAGGTATGCTCCGCAGGCATGTCCCTGTGGAAGCTGAGTTCCTCCCCGTTGTACAGCAGGGTCATTTCCAAATACCCGGGTGTGCCGTTTCCGCAATCGGGAGAAGATTCGCTTCCACTGACGACCGGCAGTCTTACCTGTATCTCATGTCCATCGGTTTGATCATCGCATACCGTGCACACAAGTGTGGCGAGGATGGTCAGACTCTGATCGTTGCCGGATTCAACGGACATAAGATCCACATCGACAATCTCGTAGTGGTGGCCCTTGGGCTGCACGACAGTCTTCTGGTCGGAGTGGACGCCGTCGGAGAGGGTCACCGATACGGAGTAAACCGTGCTTCCGTCGGTGGTGCAGGTGACGGGAGTAGAGGAGAGGGTCTGCGAATCGACAGATCCCTGCTCTACGTGGGCCCTGTCGTGGGCACAAGTCGCGACGTAGGATGCAGAGGAATTATCGTCGGCCCAGGTGAACTCCACGTTGTATTCGTGGCCGGTCGCAGGGATGGTGTCCTTGATCTGGTACTCATAGACCTTTTCCTCCCATTCTGCTAAGTAAGTGATAGAACCGTCAGCCGTACAGGTGGGTTCCACACGCTCGCCCCTAACCTTCAGAGTCACAGGCGTCTCGTGTCCGGGGGTCACACATTCCAGCGTGGCGGGCACGGTCATGTTCTGGGGGTCTGACTTGTCCAGATTGGCCCAATCAATCTCGCCAACACTGTAGACGTGTACGTGCTTTTCCTCACCGTTGATGGTGACAGCCGCTCCGTCTGCTTTGCTATCCATCTTGATGGTGGCCTCATTGAGCTTGGCCTCGGTCTGTTCACCGGAGGTGGTGACGGACACGTTGTCGGCAACGGTCAGGGTGTCGACGCTTCCGTTGGCACCGATCTGCATGGTGACGCTGCAGTCCTTACCCACGTTGACGTTAGAGACGCTTCCGTCGGCAACGTTCATGGTGGTTCCGTCACCCATGGTGACGTCGTTGACGCTTCCGGCGTTAACGGTGAGGCTGGTTCCCGCCGACATGCTGACGCTGTCGACCTTGGTATCCGAACCCTGTACGGTGACATTCGCCGTTCCCTCCGCGTTGACGCTCTCGAAGCTTCCAGTTCCCGTACTCTCGAAGATGGTGTTCGACTTGGCGTTGACCGAGGACATCTGCGTGTTGTTGGCGTAGATACGCGGTGCTTCTCCGCCTTCCTTCTCCACGGTGGTGGTTCCGCCGACCTCGCAGGAGTTGAGTTCCACCGAGTGGCTTCCGCCTCCGCGGATGATGAGATCGCCGAGGATCTTCACGCTTTTCATGATGACGGTCCCGTCTCCGACGGACGGGCCGATGATGACGGATTGATAGGTTCCGCCTTCGATGGTGCCGGGGCTGTCCACGTTGAGGATGGAGGAATCGGTGTTTTTCCCTCCGTTGTCTCCGTGGTTCAGCAGCACTACGGCACCGCAGGCGGCCGCCACAACGGCGACGACCGCGATGATTGCAATCAGAACTTTGTTGTCCATAGTACCATCTTATTATTATTTTCAAGCCCGTTAATAGTATAAAAGTGTCTACATTTTATCTACATTAGACACAACTGATTGGGTGTTAAAACAGAGCTTTTTTACCATACGTCCCAGAATGATAAAAAATCAGTTTTGCTGAAAACCCAAAATTCAGGATAATTTTAAATAAGATTTTAACGGGACTTTTTATCGTTTATAAAGGTTTGTCGGAGATGGATACATTAACGTTAATATAGAAAATCCGACGCGGAATAAGAGAGAATCATTCGAACGGACTGCCGCCGTATTCTCCGGAAGAACAGGATCTCTCGAACCGCAGGATGAACTTCCAGGCCAGCCAGCCCATCAGGATACCGCCCCAGATCTCAATCAGCCCCATAATGACCCAGATAGCTTCCGAACATGCGAAAATCACTGCCATGGCGAAGTATCCGGAGACCATTACGATGTTCCTTGCGAGTGAGGAGTACAAAGCTATCTGAGAGTGCTTCAGAGACTGCAGGAATCCCGAGCCCACGAACACCTGGGACATTGCCGGGAGCATGCAGGCCATGACGATGAACAGCAGCACCATGTTGTTCCTCAGATACTGCAGGTCGTCGGCAGCCGTGAAGACCATCGCCAGAGGGTATGCAAGCAGGGCCAGCACGATCGAGAGATAAGCTGTATGGATGACCGACCTCCTCACGCCGAACCGGTATGCTGCTTTGATCATCTCCGGGTGGCGGGAGGAGTATTCCGCCGAACAGACGGAAACCACCGCTCCGCTGTAAGCCTGTGCAGGCACCAATGCCACATATGCGACCCTCCATGCGGAGGTGTACACACCGACGGTGTCCGCTCCGGCCACACCGACGATGATGAAGTTCATGGGAATGTTGATGACCGACATCACCACATACTCTGCGGCCTGCGGGAGACCGACCACCAGGATCTCCTTGGTGAACCTCATGCTGGGCGCCATGTCCCTCACACAGAGCGTGACGTACATTCCGCTGCCTTTCCTGTAGCACATAAGACCCAGCACCAGAGATACCAATCCCGCGATGACCGTTGCCCAACCCGCTCCGGCCACTCCCATGTGCAGACCGTAGATGAAAATCGGATCGAGTATGATGTTGGTGGCGGCACCCGCTACCTGGATGACCATGGAGGCACGGGCCGCCCCCTCTCCCCTGAGGATGCCCGACATCACGGACCCCCCGATGATGAAGAATCCGAGGAGGATCATGGGCATGATGTAAGCGATGGCCGCATCCGATGCTGATGGGTCTCCGAAACAATCCATCAAGGGACCCATGGTAGGCAGACATAGAGCGAAGATCAGCACCGAGAATACGATGCTCAGGAACAACGACTGTCCCGCCGCCTTCGAAGCGTTCTCCCGCTCCTTCACGCCGACATACCTGGCGATGGCCGCCGACACGCCGATGGCCAGTCCATTACCCACGCCGCAGATGCTCGCATACACAGGGTAGGCAAGACCCAGACCTCCCACCGCGCTGCCACCGAGCCAGGACACCCACAGGATATCCGCCATGCTGTTCACGTTCTGGATGAGGATAGCCACGGCTAACGGTGCCGCCATGGCAGGTATGGCGATCCTGGGATCGCTCATGAGCATCTTCACTCCGGAAACGGAACTCATAGAGGCTCCCAAGTCCCAGCTCTATATACTGCTTGCCTATGAGACGGGATTCCTTTCAAACGGTTTCGGGGATTTGTCCACATAAAATCTACGCAAGTTTAAAAACAGCTTAACACCCTTTCAGAAAAGATTCACATGAGCTCGGAAAAAGGCATTCAGTACTTCGTAATCGCCGTGGTGGTACTGGTCGCAGCGGTCTCTTCGGCAGCGATAGTATTCCACGCCGCGAACGATCCGGGTATGGACCCATACGACGTCACCTATCACGGCAACGGCGGAAAGACCGCCTCAGGTGCGGATACGACCGTAGTGTACAGCAACAGGGTCTCCCAGGACACGCTGTTCTACCACGAATATCCTGATACCTCCCTGCCCAACCAGCTGAAGGCGGTCTTGTACTACACGGAAAACGCGGACGGCTCCGGTAAGAGATACTATGCGGGGGACAGTCTGGATGGTGTCAAAGACCTCTACTGCAGGTGGTCCGCCAGTCTGAGTGCCCTTTCCGGTGACATCATGGACTTCAGCATGTTCAAGATGTCCGACACCTACGACGGGAAGGCCGTCCTCTCCCCCATAACCGAAATCTACAAAGCAATCCCCGAATCCGGGACCATCGTGTTCACCGGTTCCGGCTACGAGTGGGAAACCGATGTGTTCATCGACAACACCTACCACCGCGTGGCCCTGGACGCTACATTCGAGAACAGACCCGTCACGTTCCTCATGGATTTCACAGGTATCACGGGGAACATATCGGTAAACTTCAAAGATGACAAACCAGTCATCCAGGTCACTCCCTCCGATAAGTTCGGAATCGATTTCACTTACTACGGGTACAAAGGCAACGACGATCCCTCCGTCGGTCTCCCGAAGGCATTCAGCCAGGTTGACAGAGGAATCGTTACCAATGTGAAGGACCAGAGCCCCTGGGGCACCTGCTGGTCGTTCTCCGGCATCGGTGCCGCCGAGACTGCTGTCCTCACGGCCCTGAACACCACCTTCGCACAGAACAAGGTAGACTTCTCGGAGAAGCACCTGGCCTGGTTCGCCAGCCATCCCGTGCTCGTCCCCGGAGGGATTGAAGGTCTAGGCAATGTGAAGGAAGCTGTCAATCCCAACGCCGTGTATCAGGAGGGCGGAAGCGCCATGATGTTCAGCTCCCTGTTCTCCGCAGGATTCGGACCTGTCAACGAATCGAAGATGCCGTATCAGGGCGCCAGCGGCAAGACGATCCTCGATGTGTTCAAGAACGATGCCGATACTGCAAAGAAGTACATCAACGGGGAATTCGCCAAGGCCAACAACGGTATGACCGTGGGGGAGTTCCTCAGTGCATGCGGAGCGGGCACCTCCGGTGTGACCACGGAGGAGTTCTTCGAGTGGGCCAAGCAGAGGGTAAACTTCCCCGCAGGATTCACCATCGACCAGTTCACCGAAGATTCCTACCTTACCTACAAGGTACAGACTGACATCAAGACCTTTACCGAATGCAACTATCCGTTCCCCGATACCACTTGGGCGAGCGTCGACAACATCGACCGCTTCCAGAACGAGGGCTATCTCCTCAAGGACGGCAACGAACTGCCTCTGACCTTCGTGGTGGAGAACGACCGCTATGTCGGGCTGAACCAGATCGGAATCGGAGCCCTGAAGAAGGAGCTTTATGCGGGACACGGTATCTCCGTCGCCTACCATACGCCCGTAGGCGATGAGAACTTCTATAACCCTGAGACCGCCGGCCAATACGCCAACGCCCTGCTCGGGACCAACCACCTTGTGCAATTGGTGGGATGGAATGATGATGTGCCAGCAACCATTTTTAATACCCGTGCTCCCGGTAACGGGGCCTGGTTATGCAAGAACAGCTGGGGCTCGGAAACCGACAGTTACACCAAGGACGGAGTCGGCTACGCTAAGAGCACCTACGGAATCAAGAACTCCGAAGGAAAGGCGACAGGTTACTTCTGGATCTCCTACTACGACCAGACCATGAAGGGCGTGGAGAGCCTTTCCTTCCTCACCGGCTTCGGGGACGAGAACGGATTCCTGACATACAGGCACGACAACATGCCCGCTTACGCCGGCACATACGTCGGAGGATACGAACAGGAGGCCAGCTGTGCGAACGTGTTCAGTGCTGCCTCGAACGAGATCCTGAAGGCGGTTTCCGTAAGGTCCTCTGCCTACAGCTCCGAGATGAACATCAAGATCTACCTCCTCGGAGATAACACCGCCCCCGGTGCGGGAACCCTGGTCTATGACCGCGACATGTTCTTCCAGTTCGCTGGCTACCACACCGTCCTGCTGGACAAGGACATCGCCCTAGAAGCAGGAAAGAGGTTCGCGATAGTGACCACTGAGAAGATCGATAACGACGGCCAGACCATCTACGCGTACAACGTCAACACCGCACCCGGAGAGGCGAAGGCCTCCGCCCCCGACAGCACCTCCAACGTCTACGGTATGGCATACATCGGAGAGGGAGAGAGCTTCATCAACTACGGCGATGGATGGAAGGATCTTTCTGAGGAGGGTATGCACAACGCAATCGCCGCGAGGTTCCCCGGTGACGTCTTCGACAACTTCAGTATCAAGGCGTTCACCGTTCTCGCCTGATTGGCCGGCCCTCCGGGGCCGGCAAACCCCTTCTTTTCTTGCGCCTGCGATAATTATAATTAAAAGAGAGCGATGGTCGGGCGGTTATTATGAGGATCGCGGCTGTGCTGTCTGACCGCTGTCAGAACAGGAAATGCAACAAGGAATGTGCGAAATTCTGTCCTCTTATGAGGACGGGAGTGGAGGTCATCACCTTCGGCGAGAGGGGCAAACCCATCATCTCGGAGACACTGTGCCAGGGATGCGGAATCTGCATCAACAAATGTACCTTCTCCGCCATCAAAATCATCGGTCTCGCAGACGAGCTCAAGGAGGAGATGGTCCACCAGTACGGCGAGAACACCTTCCGTCTGTACAGACTCCCCACCCCCAAGAAAGGAATGATCACCGGTATCCTCGGACCCAACGGAATCGGAAAGACCACCGCCATCAACATCCTCTCCGGACTCGTGAAACCCAACCTCGGAAAGTACGACAACCCCCCTGATACCGAGCAGATCCTCGCTTACTTCAAGGGTACCGAGATGCACGAGTACATGAAGGCCGTCTACGACGGTAAAATCAAGGTCGCATACAAGCCGCAGTATGTCGATCTCCTCCCCAAATCCACCACCGGCGTGGTCAGGGACCTCCTCTCCAAGAACACCGACAGGATGTCCGTGGAAGAGGCTGCCAAGACCTTCGACCTCGAGCAGGTCATAGACAGGGACATCTCCAAACTCTCCGGAGGAGAGCTTCAGAGGGTCGCCATGGCCGCCACCTGCATGAAGAACGCTGACATCTACTTCTTCGACGAGCCTTCCTCATACCTCGATATCTACCAGAGGGTGAAGATGGCACGCATCATCAAGAAACTGGCAGGCGAGGACAAGTACGTCATCGTCATCGAGCACGACCTCGCCATCCTCGATTACCTTGCAGACAATGTGAATCTCGTCTACGGTTCCGAGGGTGCCTACGGAGTGTTCACCCTGGCCAGGCAGGTCAGGGTCGCCATTAACGCCTACCTGAACGGTTACCTCCCCGAGGAGAACATCAGGTTCAGGGAAAGGCCCATCGAATTCGACCTCATGGCGCCCTCCGGCGAATGGAACACTCCAGAACTCATCGATTTCGACGAGGTCTCCAAGGACTTCGGGGAGTTCAAACTGGATGTCAACAGCGGATCCGTGAAGATCGGTGAATCCGTCGGTATCGTCGGACCCAACGCGACCGGTAAGACCACCTTCGTCAAGATGCTCGCCGGCGAGATCAAACCCGACAAGGGTTCCGTCAACGGAGTCATGAAGGTCGCCTACAAGCCCCAGTACATCTCCCACGACTATGAGGGCACCGTCCAGGACTATCTATATGCCAAGAACTTCGAGACCGTAACCTCCAGTATCTTCGAGACTCAGGTCCTCGGTCCCCTCGCCGTCAAGTTCCTCTTCGAGAAGAAGATGGCCACCCTTTCCGGAGGAGAGCTTCAAAGGGTCGCCATCGCGGGATGTCTTGCCGAGGAAGCGGACATCTATCTGTTCGACGAACCTTCTGCATACCTCGACTCCAACCAGAGGATGGAGGCCGCCAAGTGCATCTCCGCCATGATGGACAAGACCGGACGTTCCGCCATGATCGTCGACCACGACATCTACTTCATCGACATGGTCGCCGATTCGATCATGGTGTTCGGAGGAGAACCCGGACACCACGGTATCGCAGAAGGTCCTTTCAAGATGCGTGAGGGAATGAACAAGTTCCTCAGCACCGTCGGCATCACCTTCAGGCGCGACGCCGATACCCACAGACCCAGGATCAACAAAGAGGATTCGAACCTGGACCGCACTCAGAAGGCCAACGGGGAATACTACTACCCTGAGGACCTCGACGTGAACAAATCGAAAATCAACAAGGACTGAAAAGGTCCCCGAAGACCCGGATTTTAATGTCTGGGTCTTCGGTTTTTATCGTTTTCTCAGTCGGCCATCTTGTAGAAACCGGACTTAGGTGTCCCGCAGTCGGGGCAGCTGAAATCGTCGGGAAGGTCCTCCCACTTGGTTCCGGGAGCGATTCCCCTGCTGGGGAGTCCCTTGGCCTCGTCGTAGATCCATCCGCAGACGCACATATACCTCGCCATGGTATCAAAAACCCCCTCTGGATTTAAATAGAATGGCCTCGAATTTTTAGAGTCTCCTAAAAAAAGACTGTACGATATTAATACAAGAAGGACAATCCAAGTCTATGGAAGAGATGGGAAAAGCCGATACCCATACCCATACGGACTACAGCGGCTTCAACAGACTGGGTCCCCTTCGTTTTCCCGAATCCGTACTCAGCCCCGAAGGCCAGGTGGACCGCGCAAGAAGGGAAGGCCTCAGCGTCCTCTGCGTCACCGACCACAACGAAGTGGCAGGCGGATTCATCGCCCAGAAATACGCCAAACAATTCGATGACATTGACGTCATCGTCGGCGATGAAGTGATGACCGACCAGGGCGAGGTCATCGGCCTCTGGCTCACAGAGAAACCCAAGAAGTTCCTTTCACCGGAGGAGACCTGCGACATCATCCACGAGCAAGGCGGCCTCTGTATCGCACCCCATCCGTTCAGCGTCCATGTGGACGGTATGCAGGAGAAGATCTTCGAACTCCCTCTGGAGGGATTCGAGACCATCAACGGCGGACACCCGGATCCGTATTCCAATATGTTCTCCAAAAGAATCATGGACCTCTATCCCGGCAGATGGGCCGAATTTTCCGGATCCGATGCCCACTCGCTTTACACAGCAGGCTACAACTGGACGGAATTCCCCGGAAACTCCGAAGAGGATTTCAGGAATGCAATACTGCACAAGAAGACCGTGGCCAAAGGCGTCCCCGCCCCAGTCCTCGGACAGGTGCAGTGGAGTATGGAAGTCGTCTGGGGAGGTCAAAAACTCATGTATAAGGCACTCCGCAGGAAATTGGAACCCGTTCCCGACAACGCCCTGGTGGAGAAGATCCTCAGCAACACAGACCTGAAGAACGCCACCGGCATCGCCATGGGATTCATCTACCTGTTCCCGCTGACCAGCATGCTTGCGACCCTTCTAAGCACCGCATACCTCAAGAACCACGCCAAGAAAGCCATGAAGCAAATCGATGAGAGGATTGCCAAAATCCAGAAGCTCATAGCCGAGATCGATGCACGCAACGGAAAAGCCATTGCCGAATCCGCTGAGGAAGTCAAGAACGATCTGGAGGCAGGGAAGATTGTCCTCGAGCAGAGACTGTGATATCTACGGCGTTGCAGTGAACATACCGCCGGAGTTCGCCGACCAGCTTATGGATGCCATCGATTCCGTCATGGAACCCGTTTATCCCGGCTACCGCCGCTGTTTCTATTATTATCCCGTCAAAGGCACCTGGAAGACCATGGAATCCGCCAATCCATATAACGGGTCCAAGGGCGAGATAACCGTCGCCGAGGAACTGCGCGTAAAATTCGTCTGCAGGAAGGAGGACATATCCTCGGTCCTGCAGAAGATAAGGGAAGTACACCCCTATGAGGAACCCGCCATCGACGTGGTCCCCCAGATAGGGTGGAAGGAGTTCATTCCTTCTCTTTGACGTTGAAGATATTGTCGAAGGTCCTCTGGAGCCTGAAGGTCTTGATTCCGTTCCTACGATATTCCACATCCTCGGCGGTGATGAGGCCCATATCCTGGAACTGCAGCAGCAGTTTGTCTCCTTCGTCGTAATCGAAGTGGATTCCGACCACGATGTTGAGCTTGTAGTTGCGGCAGTTGATGTCGTTGGGAATGGGTATGTCGGGAGTGCTTTTGGCCATCACGTGGTCGAAGATCTCCTTCTTCCTCAGCATGTCGAGACCGATGTCGCACAGCTCGAGGCAGCGGTCGTATTCTTCGGCGTTGTAGAATCCGAGGATGGCCGCATCGTTGATATCGAAGCGCTCGATCTCGCTGAGCTTGACTCCTTCGAGTGAATCGTAGACGGATGCCACGAACCTGTAGTTGTGGTCCTCGATGGCCTGGTAAATGACGCTCATGACGAAGGCTGAGGCGGAGGAAGGGTCGGCCTTGTCCGCATATCTCTTGAGTTTGACCTGATCCTTCTCGGAAAGGTTGTCGTACCATTTGGAGAGCCCTGCCTTGCGGACGTTCTCGGGGACGTCCCTCTTGCCGAAGCCTAACATGAACTCTGAATCCCCAGCCACAGATAAAACGGTATCCCTGCAGCCAGAAAGAGGTTTAGAAGGAAGGCCCGGGAACCCGGGCCAGTTTGATCAGTTTGCCCACTTAGGTTTCATTCCCGATAGACCCAGAAGCAGGAATGGGATGACACAGAGGGCAATGGATACCCCGATGAGTGCAGTGGGTGCACCTGTCGGCTCGGCAGCCCCACTCACGCTGATTTTCAGATCTGCGGCCATCATAGACTCATCATTTCCGCTACCGATGTAGATTATCTTCACATAACCTTCAGTAGCATACTGAGACGTATTCTTGATAACATACCCAGACGGAAGAGGGACGTCAGACTCGCGCCAACCCTGGGCACTGCTGTTGGTCACCCACATCGCCTGGAACAGTGAACTGTCGTATTCCACAACAACACTGACTTCCTTATTCGCAGGTGAAAAAATCGTATAATGGTTTTCACCTGAGTTCAGATAGGTAGCAGGAAGGTTCAGATGCTGGTATGAGCTAGGCGAAATTGTGGAAGTGTACGAGAAATAAAGATACTCATTTTCATACTCTGATGTGTTCATCTTGTATATCCTGTACGTTCCTCCATTCAGGATTTCGAATGACGAACCTAAACGATACTCGGCAGGAATTCCCCCTTTACCTGCATTCACGGTGGTCTCTAAGAACAATTTCTCTTTTTCGCTTCCTTTCTCTAGAAGTGCTAGGATTTCAGAACCGTTGTAATTGTACGTTCCTGCATTGAACTGAGTTTCCGCAACAGCCCATTTACATTGTGTTGCCAAAGTAATCTCCTTGTCTGCAGTTCCGGGGGTAAGGTTTTTCAGAGGAATATTCATTGTGAAGGTTACAGTCGCAGCGGTAGCGTATTGTCCCTGTGTGACCAAACAAAAACCCCTTTCAGTCTCATAGAATTCATAGGTTGAATCCTTACTGAGTGACGAGCTGTTGTAATTGTTCCCATATATCTTCACCGATACACTGGGGGATGTCTCATCGGAATTATCCGTTATCGATGTAATCTTCAACTTGTTGGTACCCTTGTCAAGGAGGTTCCACTCAAAAGCCGGATGACTGAAGGTCTTATAATCCACCTTTTTAAGATCTATCGAGGTCCCATTGATGTAAGTATTATAGTTATTCAGGAAATAGACATAGTATTCGCCTGCTGTCCCATATTCATAATCTGATTTGAGTTCGCTGTATTTTTTATCCCCATTTATGAATTCTTGAAAGGTAGCATCATAATCTGTGCTCTTGAAAATCATCGTAGAGCTGGTGTACACAGTCGTGGGGAGGGAGATCTTCTCCGTGGTGCGACACCAGACATTATCTGTGTATGCCTTAACGGTGTATTCCGAATCAGCATTCGAGGTATCTGCGAACAGAGCCAAAGAACCGCTCAGCAGGAATACGGCGGTAAGTACCAAAACAGTCGTTTTAGAGTTGTTCATCACATATCCCTCCTTTCAATAATCTTCTGTCCGATGAAAAGACAGATCAGACCAAGCACGATGCTGACTCCGGCCATTATAGCTGAACTGGACCCGACGGAGAACTGGGGCACAATGGCATCCACGTTCAGCAGCCCTACAAAGGAGAAATACATGCCCGGTGCGGGATAACCCATCATACAGATGGACATATCGCTACCGAAGATGGGCATGTAACCAAGTGCTCCAACAACACCATCCAAACCAATCTTGGAAAATGCATAGGCAAGGATAAGGATAATTATGGGGAGCACTACGAGAAGAAGGATCAGCGGAGCCATTGAGGAACCACGAATCGACTTTGAACTCAGCATATATGAAAATGCACAGTAGTTGAAAACTGCCAGGATTCCTATCAGATATGATGCTAAGAGTTCATTGGAGTAATACGAAGTCGTATACATCACAGCAAGAGCTGCAGCGATTCCGTATGCGGCAGAGATAATGCCGATAGCCAGAGTTAATCCTGCGAGGAATTTTCCGTAGTAGAATACCGATCTGTTTAAAGGCAAAGGCAATGAAAGATACA
>Ga0256404_1005543_pt1 | contig 22186 bp, 27 predicted proteins | sample RumenRJG_01DNA_FD_185990 | JGI IMG/M metagenome (GOLD analysis project Ga0256404, IMG submission 185990) | Bovine rumen microbial communities from Lethbridge, Alberta, Canada - RJG_01 | ecosystem: Host-associated > Mammals > Digestive system > Stomach > Rumen | place: Canada: Alberta | collected...
AAGACATCCGATAGGATTGTCATTGGGATTGCTTCGTACTTACCGCTTAACGCGGCGAATACCTTGTAATCCTTCCCGCATTTCGTGTCCCCGTCAGTAAAACGTTCAACCAGCGTCATAGGCGCTTGTGAATCGCTTAAAGACTCTGCAATGGCAAACAGCATAACAAAGGACTTATCGAGTGTTCTTTCCCCTGCGATTTTTGCTCTCATACACAAAGTGGCCATAGCGCTTTCCGCAAAGGACGCACAATGCACCACCTTCGGATCGTTTTCATCGGCGCCATATGCCACCGCAAATCCAGACTTTGAAAAGGATTCCCTTGCCAGCTCCGGGCTGATATAGTTCTCCGAAATCAAACCGGTCGCCGGAATGCTTAACGGCTGGTTTTTCTTTGCAAATCCATTGGCGATATCCTCGTGATAGCCTTTGATGTATGCCTGGTTGATCCCGATGACCTTAAATCTCGTGTCATCTTTTTTGGGCGTTTCGATGAGATAGTAAAAGCTGATCCTGTCGCCCGTTACCTGGATATGATTTGTGTGTGCTGCGAGATTCTTAACAGCTGAATTAAACCCATCCAGGGTATCCCCTGTTTCATTCCACGTGTCTAATAAATTATACATTTTCTCTCCTTTTTAACCTCTTTCTATTCTTAAGCGTTCACATACCAGTGTGAAGATATCTATCTTGTCAGCCTCAAGGCTTAGGCTGCAAAGCTGCGAAATCACCCATTCAGGGTCAACGGTTCGTCTTTGAACTGCCTCTTTTACAATTTTCGTTATCTCCTCCGGGTCGAAAACCCCGTATCTTACCAGTATGTTTAAAGTCTCCATGACTTTGCTGCCCGTTATTTCCACTTCTATTCCCTCCCTTCTTCAATTTTCTTTTTTTATATGCCGAAAAATAGCATCCGGGAAAAACAAAATCATGGTCCCAAATATTGTTATAGGGGAAAATCATTGGTGGATACTAAAAGGAGCAGACAACAATGCCGTCTGCCAGGGCTGGTTAGAAAGGAGTGTGTGGTTTATACAATCACTGGCCACCGATGGGAATCGAACCCATAGCCTTCTGATTACAAATCAGTTGCACAGCCTATTGTGCTTCGATGGCGTAAAGCGGAGGTACTTTTCGACCTCTCTTATCTATAATATGCCATTTTTATTGTCTTCAACTAAGCTTAAAATCATTTCTCATATAACGAAAAAAGACCTGCCGCAAACGCGACAGGCCTTCCCTTAAATACTCGCTTCCACAAAGCTCGCTAAAAGATCCTCCTCTTTCATGATTTCAATTTGGGTTTTTGCTTCTTCCTTTTCGATCTGTTCTGCATCGTCCCAAAAGGACAAATCCGGTTCTGTTTCCCGCCAGCCGATAGTAGTCATGACCCATGTCCTGCCTTTCAGGTTGCTTTCAAGGCAGTATAGTCCTATTCCTCTCCGGTAGAACTTTATGTCCTCTCTGGAAAAGTCCGGCCAGCTTTCCTTAAGCGTGTTATACTCGGCTTCGAGCTGTTCGCTGTTCGAATCCTTTTCGATGTACAGCTTCCATTCCTCCTTTGTGAACGCCGGTGCTGCATACGCATCTGAATAGGAATCGTCTAATTTCCCGCAAACCATGCTGATGCTTTTATCCAAAGCCTCCGAGAATTTCCCGTAGTAGTATTCCTTTGCCTCTTCGTAATACCTTTTAAGGAAATCCTTTTGAGCAGCCGTGCGGCGCATTCCCTTTCCGGATAAGGCCACTGCATCGTGCAGGTTACAGATCTTGTCTGCGTTTTTAACGACAGCGGCAAGGCGGTTTTTCATAATGCCCTCAACATAATCCGCCTCGTCCTGATCCTCGGAACGGGTAAGGAGCTCTACAGCCCTGATGACTTCTTCTCCAAAAGGCTCAAGGGCCTTTCTTTCTACATTTGTATCCTCCATTATATCGTGCAGGATGGCCGTAATTTGGTAGTCTGAACTATACCCGAGATCGCTGATTAGCTTTGCCACCTGAAACGGATGATACAGATACGGCGAACTATCCTTTCGTCTTTGTCCCCCATGTTTTTTTGCCGCGAGCGCCATGGCCCGTGCCACTAATTTTGCTTCTTTTTTTGTCATGCGAACTCCAATTTTCATTTTACAGTTATTATATGCCAAAAAAACGTCCTCGACAATTATCGTTCGTGTTCTGCTTCCTGCCCTTCTCTTGTTTTTACTTCTTTCATGATGCCAAGATCCTCCATCATTTTTTCCGCATAATTCTCCCTCATCCATGCATCATGCGCCTTTTCCTGTCTTTGCACCCAGGATATGATTCTGTTTAAGCTTACATCTTCTATTTTGGCCGGCTTGGATGATATGACGGTGCTGTTTTTATTTATGGCAGTGATGCCTGCGTTTTCTCTGTCCGCAACATAGCGCCATACCCCCTGATCGCTGAATTCGCATTCAAAACCCTTTAATACCACCTTACCATTTTGGATGACTTCATATTTAACCACCGGCGGAATGGACCTGTCAGCAGAATCACGAGTTCTCTCCAGCTTTACTTTTACCTGGGAAGAACGCTCCGCTATCAAACTCCTTCTTTCCTTATAAGGCATCAGGTAATTATCAACAGCTTTATAGCCCTCCGGTCTTTCTATGCTCTGGTGCAGATCGTATAGATCTTCTTTTAGCTGGTCTTTATCCGCAATAGTCGCACTGACAGACCTGATTTTCTCGTATAACTCATGTCCTTCCTGTTTTACATCAAAGCTTTCCTGGGAATGGACCTGGAACTCTACTTCCTGGCCATATGGTGTAATGAAGTTCATATGAAGACCCATGTATCCGGTTTCTGGATATGGATTTTTGTAATAGTTTCTTACAGCACTTAGTACATATCCCCTTTTTTCCAGCTCCTTTCTGCTTTCCCTGGCCGTGTCGAAAATCTTGCTATGAGCACATATCTCCGTATACCGGACAATATCTTTCATAATCCTAACTTCGCGCTCTTTGTCCAGGTTGCCGAATTTTCGATGGGACTCCTTCTCAATTCGCATGAGTTTATCACTCACGCTGTCAGCTGTTTTTACCGAGTATTCAAGTCCGGCGAGTCTCGTTCCATGGCTTTTTGTTATCTCGTCCATGTCTTTTGTAATAAGCGGTTCTGTAAAACGAATTCTATTGTAAAGTGCCTCTGCTTCCTGCCCCATGAACTCATTTTTGTGGTTTACTGATGCTTTTGTTCCTGATATGACCATCATATTGCTTCGGCGGGGGCCCTTGGCTGAAGCCAAGGGGAGGAAGCCGCCACTCTCCTTCCCGTTAACATTGTTTTTGAGCACTTAATCAGCTTAGTCAATCTGGGCTTTTACAAGCCTCCCCTGGATTTATCCGTGGGGTGATTGACTAATCTTCTTCTTTAGCTATGTTTATATATGCCTAAAAAATAGGCCAAAGAAACGCAGAAATGCGCCGCACTATGGCGACGCATTCCTTTAATTAGAGAGTTACAATGTTTTCCAGCGTGGCATACAGGGCCTGCCTTTCGTCAAAGGGACATGTATTTACGACATGTATCTCTATCTGGCGCTTTAGATTGCAGTACCCGTCTCCTTCCGCCACAGCGGTCAGAGCTCTTACAAAGCCACGAATGTTGAGACATGCGTTTGAGACGGTCTGCTTTCGTACTGCGCTTCGGCATTGCTTATAAAAGGACTCTGTCTCATTAAAGAATTTCTTATCCAACTTTACAGCCTCGAATCCGTCGCGCTTTAATGCCGCCTCTACCGCAGTCATAAGCTGTTTTTTGATGCTTTCCGGCTGCTTAAAATACAGGCAGCCAAACCGGCTCATCGTTGCCTCATTTTGCATTTCTGTCCCGGCATACTCGGCGTTCTGCGTGCCGAAGAGAACGCAGTCCCGGTTAATAGGCACCTCTCCTCTTCCCGGAACGAATAAAAACCCTGTTCCGTCAAGAAGCTGATTGGTAAATGACGCGAAGAAGTTGGCGTCGCACATGTTAAGCTCGTTAAAGACCATCGTCCCCCCATCGATAAGCCAGTCATAAAGCTCTGACGCATCAATAATGATATTTACTGACGAGGACTGGGCTTTGAGCTTCTTAAACTCAGCTTCCCTCTTTAGCACCTCTCTTTCCTCTTCTACCAAAGATTCCATCGCCGATGACATGGCTTCATCCGCCCCGATTCCGGTCTTATATAGCAGATTCATGGAGAACTTAATCTTGTCCCTGATTCTTTCGGCTCTTTCCAGGATCTCCGGATCGAACTCGGCCAGCTCTTTGGCCGCCGAATTATCTGTGGTTTTTTCGCCGTAGATTGATGCCGGTGACATCTGCCTCGAGAAGGTGATAAGATATTGCGGCTCGTATCTTAGCCAGGCTATCGTTTCCGTATACACGTTTTTGCCCGTGGATTTTTCGCCCTCTAAGATCAGCGCCTGCCTTCCGGCTGCGGCTCTTAATCCCTCCGCTATAATTCCTTCCTGCTTCTTGTTCCGCGTCTCTTCCAGATATGGATCCACATACAAGCACGATGGTTTATGTGCTGGCTTATTATGCAGCTTCCAGTCTTTTACCGTGCGGGTTATTGTAAAAGAGTCCACGTAGTTTTCTCGCATAAATGCAATCCTCTTTTCCGCTTCCTCTTTTGTTATGACGCCCGCATCGATCTTTTCCTGTACGAGTAAGGCTAGCTTTTCATCTGTTTCTTCCGTGCCTGCCTTATTTGCAGAGGCTTCGTCTTTTAGTATCTGAAGTTTGCCCTCAAACGGAGACGTAAGCTGCCCCTTTAGGACAATGTTATAGTTTCCGTCTTTTGCTAAAAGCTCAATATCCGTGCCATCCATCACCTCGCCGTCTTTGCTTTTGATCTCCTGGATTTTTCCGACCATATTTTCCGGCTTTTCTTCGTCCAGATATACCGGGTACTGACCGTTTTTTGCTTCCTTACCAATCACCAGCTTGACCGGCACCACTGTGTCACTTCCGAAGCCTTTACTGTATTCAATCAGCCGTGCGCCGGCCTGGCATGTGACGTCTTTTCTGATCGTGATATCGTATTCTTCTCTTATGATCATCTTCTGCTCCTTTTCTCGATTTTGATTTATATGCCATTTTTCCGTGCATAGGAAAATCGGATCAATAGAATCGGTTTACCCGCCCATTTATATGGTCTGTAGATTTCCGGGGCAATACATTGTATAATTGGCGAGAATAACCAAAGGTCTCCTGAGATTTGTCTGCAAGAACAAGTGAGAAATGGCTGTTGGATGTTTATCCAGGAGTTGTGGTACGGGGGTTATAATCAGGAAAATGTATACTATACAAAAAGAGATTCATTCCATCTGTGATTATATAGAATTTATCACATCACACAGGATGTCAGAAAATTCCATTTTATGGTTTAGGGGGCATCGGGATAACACCTGGAATTTAGAACCAAATTTATTCAGGGATAAAGAGTTAGATTTAGAACCTGGTGATTTTTCTGTATTAAGATATAAGGGCATTATTGACTTTAAACAGGCACTGTGTCTTTTTAAAAACAAATATAAACTGTCCGTCATGGCAGACAGTCGTCTTAACAGCTTTCATTATATGTTAATAGGGCAACATTATGGATTAAAAACCCCCATACTGGACTGGACAACTGATCCTCTTGTAGCCTTGTTTTTTGCCATAGACAAATATGAACCACATGACTCAAGATATCCTGTCGTTTTCATTATCAACCCAAATAAAATGAATGCGTTCAGCCGTATACGTTTCGCAGATAATTCCCCGATTTGTGAACCGCTTTGCATAGATGAAGCGGACGACTCCCTTTTTAACAAGTGGTTTTATGACGTAAACAATATGAATTTTTCTCCAATTCCATTCGCAATTCAAAGTAATTATGATTTGTCTCATAGAATATCTAGACAGTCCGGCGTCTTTACTATAGTAGATATTATGCAGCCCCGCTACTATCCGTGGATACAAACAGTTATAGAAGATAATAAACCATTAGGAATCACTTTAAAAATAAATCCAGCCTCAGTTCCTTCAATTCGTCAACACTTAACGGCATTAAGTATTTCCGAACAGACTATATATGGCCAAGACCGCAAAGAGGTTGACGAAATTTGCGAAAGTATTGTTCGTGCAGCTCCAAGGATAGAATCTTTGTACAAAAAATGATACAAACTAAACGCTCTTTTATTCCCCTAGAATGTGGGGCCCTACGGGGAGAAAGTGGGCCTCTCTGTATTAATTGATGTTTTCTATATACGGATGAAAAATGGGGATTAGGGGAGCAAGAATGGCGTAAAGGATTGACCGCAAGTCCATTATTGCGCACGAAAGGGCCGCCGCTTGCGACAGCCCTTCGTTTTCTGTACAGACTCAATCGAAGTCCCAATTCCTGGCTTCTTCAACTGTCATCCTAAAACCATTGATAACAGCGAACATCTTCGGCGGCTCGGCTGCCTTCTTTGCAGCATCTAACGCGTTTAAGATAGCCTCCCGTTTTTCCATAGCGGCCTTGTCTCCTTCCGGCTCAGGTTCATCAAGCTCTTCCTGGCCATAAATATAGGCAAAGGCGCCTTTTTGATTTTTTCCTTCCATAATGGAAGGAAGTACTACGCGCGTGACCCAGCGTTTGAACGCTTTAGCCTGCGGCTTTCTGGAACGGAAAATCAGACAATACAATCCTGATGTATTAATCAGCGTCATTGACTGAGCTCCGCCTCGTTTGCCGGAATGACTGTCGGTTAAACCGACGGTCATTTTTTCGTCGTCATCCAAAGTTGATGTAGCATCGCGGCTATTCGTAATTTCGAGAATATTGCACGCATCCTTTGCACTAAACCAGGCCTCACCGTTTCCCTTGAAGGCTCTCACGCTTCCAATGCCTTTTTCGCTAAAAAGACTCATTGCCTCCTCTCGCAGTTCAACCTTATTCATACGTTCCTCGCTTTCTGCTGTTACTCCAGCTTTCAATATTTGTATTTACATGCCTAAAATTGATAGATGAGAAAAACAAAAAAGACCGGCTCCATACTGGAATCGATCTCTTCTTTAAAATTTCATGTCTAACTACATAAATGGTATGCCCGCAAATAGGGATGCTACCAGAAACACAGTCAAAAGGAACGACATCACCACTTTTGCAATTTTCAACTCTTTACCTCCTTAAAGATGCGACCAGCAGCCGCAAAAACTACACTGCATATATCGCTTGCCACTTGCCTGGACGTCCGGATCGCTTTCCGGAAGCAGCTTGAAAACACCATTCCCCCTGCAATTACAGTGAGTGCCCATCAAACGGTTTTTATTCCCCGAAAAATCTTCCGGAGTGAAACGCGCCCTGGTGTACGGCTTATTTGCCTCGGCCGCCAGCTCAATGCTGCTTAATCTCGTTCCTGACGCATTTAATACCAGGTTCATTTTCGCCCCCTTTTCATATAAGAGGGAAACGGGAACTGACCGACTCCCCCGTGAATATGTTGTACAGGCACATAATCACTGCTGTGAAGGACTGCATAAGAGTTCTATGCATCTGCAGCGACCTTTCTGCAAACTTTTCTGCCAGGTCTTTTTCCGTTTTAGAAAGCCCAATTTTCTCTACAAGCCCATTAAAACCATTTGACTCGTACAGATCCTTACACCTTTCGACAGCAACTGCATTTCTGGCATCAAAATGCAGACTGCCCTTCGTCCCATAAAAAGATATCCATGACACAACAATGTGTTTGAGCAGCGCCAAGTTTTCCCTGGATTCTGCCGCATTCTTTGCGATTTCTTCCGCACGGTAGCCAAATCGGTTTACCTCTCCTTCTGCTGCGCTAATCATAACCTTCGCCGTTTTTTCCAGCCAGATCTGATATTCGCACCTTTGTTCCGGGACATCCTTGAAACTACAAATATTATTGATTACTTCCGAAAAGTTTCCCATGTTTTTTCGCGTGTCGACGTTAGTGTCCCTCGACATGCTTCCTCCTGTTTTCAATTTTATTTATATATGCCAAAAAACAGGTCATAAGAAAAACCGTCACCACTAACGGTGACGGCATTGTGTTTTACTCATCTCAAACCCTAAAAGTCTTCGCCGAAATCCAGTTCCTGCCAGATTATATCTATGTTATCCTGAATATTACGGACCTCTTCTTCCATGTCTTCCTTCGGAGTTCCGAAGCATAACGTGGCGATTTCTTTATTTCTTTTTGCTTTGTCCTTATCAATCTTCTGGTAGTTTCTGGCGAGGCTTCGTCTTAAGGAAAACACCGTTTGGAGTATTTCTACATCGTTAAGCATTGACCCAAATACCTGACGCCCAATATCAAGCGCCTGATCCTTTGTAAGTTCGTAAACCTTCTCCGAATTCTCCATTCTATCCAAAAGCTCACATATCACAGCTCTCTCTGCATCAGTTCTCGCGGTCATCTCTGCGGCGTCGATTATGGCTTCCCGGACGTTTTTGTTAAACATGACCTCTTCCGGAGTCTGAAATCTTTTATCCTGGCTATGCTCTGCTTCAGGATTAACCATTTCTTCCGACGGATCCTCTGGATTGGGAACATATAACGATACTGTTTCGTGCCGGCCAGCCAGTATCTTTTCAAAGCGCTGTTCGGTTATGTTTTTTCCTTTTTCCTTCGCCCACGCCGCAATCTGTTCAACGGTCGGGTCCTGAATTCCGCACTGAATCAGGGCCTCCTTCCCTTTATTGTAGATGCTGATTATGCTGGCCTCGTTATCTTTGACGCCGTTAAGACTCTTTAGATAATCAGCAATTGTTTCGGTAACGTATCTGACCGCGAACGTGGTAATGGCTCCCTTTTCCGGATCAAATTTCGGAAGGATCTCCATTAGCTTTATAATGATTTCCGCAAGGACATCTTCCCTATTATGTGACAAGCTTTCACCGTCTTTGCTCTTAAGGAATTTTTGAAACAGAGGGCTCACAACAACCTTGATAAGCCGGCCCAAAGCTAAGCCCAGTCCAATCTCGTACAGTTCCCGATCCACAGTTTTTTCTTTAAGAGCCAGCGACAATGCCCGTTCCCCTTCCGGACTGATTTTGGGATTACTAATGTACCTGGAAATAATTTTGTTCGAAAAATCATCGAGGTAAGGCATAATGTTGCTGACAGAAATAGCGCCGGATGCGGAGATGGTGCATCCAGATAAATACGAATAAACGTACAGCTGGCTCTCGTCTACACCAAGGTCTTTAGCCAGAACGCGTCTTACGTCAGGTTCGTATCTGTTGTTATTTATATCCACCTATCTCCTCCTTTATTTTTTCAGTCATGCCTTTGTCAGTTTTGATATATGTTCTAATTGCCCTTATTGTCGCCGCCACTTCTTCTGAGTTTCCTCTTCCTGTTCCTCCCGATACGTTAAAAGCCTCTATCTCGTTCTTTCCTGAGAGTATTGCTTCAAATATTTTTTTATACTCTCTCATTTTTTCTTCCCAGGAATTCCTTTGCGTCTTTTTCCGAAAAAAGTTCCTCGTTTGCAACGTATAGTTTTCTTGTCCAAATCCTGCTTGACTTTGATATATTCGGGCACTTTTCTTTTATTCTTGCATCGCTCTTCGTGCGAAGTTCATGCATTAAAGAGGCTATGTTGAAAATTTGTTTGATCTCTAGTGTAAAAACTACGACGCTTTCACGCATGGAGATGCTTTCCTCGTCGATTTCTTTGAGTCCAAAACAACAGCTTAAAACAACGGAACCGCTTTTCTTCGCTAAGGACTCGAGCTGTTCTCTGAATACCGCTTGGGTCTTCTCGTCCTTAAAAATCTTCGTTCTGCGATACGTGATCATCGCTATTTTTAAGCGGATATTTATTTTGTTTTTATTAATATCTTTCATGTTTGTAATTTATCATATATTTTGTTTAATTGCAATAGTAATTAAGCAAATTTTTATAGTTTTGCTTCGATATTTCTATAAAAGGTGTCACGGTCATTCTTACAGAGACCGATTTAACTTTTTCGGAGTGTCTGTTATAATGATCTAAAAGAGGGATAAATTATGAATTATCGCAAATTGATTGGAGGAAAAAATTTTTCTCGGGATGGCAAAGTAGTAGTTCTCCCGCTGGAACAGTTTTTAGAAAGACATGCTTTTTTCATCGGGATATCTTCCTCGGATTTGTTTATGCCTACTACCATACCGGAAGAGTTTTGATAACATGAAACCCGTCTATGTCTACGACAGAAATACTTATGACAGGCACATTTGCGGCGCAGCTATGATTAAAGAATATGAGTCCGTCTCTGATGCTGCAAAAGCAATGAACCTTCCGGAAGGCTTCATTGCTTTACTCTGTCAGTATGAAGGTTCTTATTTTAAACAACTGTTCAGTTATGACAAAAATAAAAAGCGCCTCCGTTATAATGGCCGGCGACGCTTCGTTTGACTATTCACTTGTTTTTAATCACTTACACCGGCCTCTCTGCTTGTCCAGTGCAAGATTAACGATAGTACTACTCCGATACCAAATGCAACCCATGACCATGTTTCATCCGCTTTAAGCTCGCTTATCGCCAGCATTCTTATAATTCCTCCCCAGAAAGCGGAAAAAGCCAGGGCGAATACCCAAAACAGGATCTTAAACATGTGCATCAGCACAATGAATAAAAATCCAACGGCGATTCCGATTACCCATAAAAAGGCTTCGTGCATATCCGGCCACCAACCCTTTGCAACCGTTGATGCCAGGTACCCTATTAACGCACCATCCAAGAGAAAGATATATTCAAAAAACAGTTTTATCGGCAGGAACAATAATTCTATCAGACATCCCATCGCTTCCCTCTCCTTTCTTTATTCTATAGAGCCTTTGCTTTGTATATACCAGACAGTGTACCTGCCTGCAATCATTTGATACCAGAACCGCCTCTTTTTGTGATTCTCATTCTGCTTTCTAAACTTGCTTCTGCTACTTTATCCGTCCCTTTAAGCTTTAATCCTGTTGCCCCCCTGGCCACTTTTCCCTGCACGGGAATATCTTCCTGTTTAAATCGGATACGGTAGCCCGCTGCTGATGTCAGCTGCACTGTGTCTCCGGTAAATCGTATAACGGAAATCACCTCTGCGCCGTCAGTCAGTTTTGTTGATTCTATGCTTTTTCTGGTTACGTCAAATTCCAAGTCAGATACCCGCTTCACATACCCGTCCGATGAAACGAAAATCAGTTCCCCGCCCAAAAGTTCGTGAATCGCAATAACTTTTTCTATCTTCCCGTTGTATCCGGATACGCTTTCCAAAGGGATGCCTTTATCTTTCGCCTTTCCGTAAGGCAGATCCTTTACTTTCAGCACATGAGCCTTACCAGTATCTGTGAAGATAATGAGCTTTTTATCTGTAGACGTTTTTGCGAATACAAACCTTGCGTCGCTTTCAAGCTGCTCTCTGTTTTTCTCGTATACGGCCGGGTCCATCGCCTTGATGTAGTAGAACCTGTCTACCACTACCACCGCCGGCAGAATCATCTCCTCTTCTTTCGGCACTTCTGTTTCTTCCAGCTGCGCTATCATGGTTTTTCTCGGCACGGAATATTTCGCCTTTAATGACAAAAGCTCTTCTCTAATCTCCTTCCGCATTTCCGTCTTACTTCCGAGAAGTCTTTCATAACGCTTAATACTTTTCTTTACTTTTTCATAATCTTCCCGAATAACAGTAAGTTCAAGACCAACCAGGCGCTGCAGGCGCAGCTCTAAAATGCTCTCTGCCTGAATCTGTGTAAAAGTAAAGCATTTTGCTTCATTTTTTGCCTTTTCCGTCCGGAATAAAATATCCTTTGTAGATCCGTGCATCAAACAGTCTTTGGCCTGTGCAACGGTTCTGCTACCTCTTAAAACCTCTATAATTGTGTCGATAACATCAATGGCCCTCAAAAGACCTTCGTCAATCTCTGCTTTCTTCCTGGCTTTTTCAAGCAAGTTGTTAAATCTTCTTGTATAGATTTCATACTGAAACCTTATAAAAGCCCCAAGAAGACCCGCCAGAGACATTGTTTCAGGCTTTCCTTCGGATATGGCCAGGCAGTTATAGCCAAACGTGTCTTCCAGCTTCGTTTTCTTATATAAGATATTAATGACTCGCTGCGTATCGGAGTCCTTTTTTAAGTCTATTACGATTCGGATCCCGTCCTTAGACGACTGGTTAGTGATATCTGATACCTCCGGCAGCACCTTGGTTTCTGCCAGAGCCGCCACCTGCTGCATGAACTTTCCGATGCCCTCTCCAATCATCGTGTACGGAATCTCCGAAATAACTATACGAGGTTTTCCTGCTTCCTTCTCAATGTCCACCTTTCCTCTTATACGTATTTTCCCGCTTCCTGACTCATAGATAAAGGGAAGGTCTTCTGCATTTGCGACGATACCTCCTGTCGGGAAATCCGGACCTGCGACAAACCGCATTAAATCCATCGTTTCCGCATCTTCATTTTCCAGTTTACATATGGCGGCATCTACAACTTCTGTTATGTTATGCATAGGAATGTTCGTTGCCATGCCAACTGCGATACCTTCGCAACCGTTTATCAGAAGATTAGGAAGCCTTGCAGGGAGAATCGCAGGTTCTTTTTCTGTTTCGTCATAGTTCGAAATAAAATCAACCGTATTTTCCTTTATATCTCGTAACAAAACGTCTTCTGTAAAAGGCATCATCCGGGCCTCGATATAACGCATCGCAGCTGCGGAATCGCCTTCAATCGAACCAAAGTTTCCGTGTCCGTCCACAAGGGGGTTGTTGTTCCTGAAATCTTGTGCGAGATTTACAAGGGCTCCGCTGATGGATCCATCTCCGTGTGGATGATATTTACCCATTGTATCACCGACGATACGAGCCACTTTACGGTAGGGCTTATCTGCTCCAACCCCCAGCTCGTGCATGTCGTAGATTATCCTGCGCTGAACCGGCTTTAATCCGTCTCGAACATCGGGAAGCGCTCTCGCCGTAATAACGCTCATAGAATAGTCTAAGTAGTTTTTCTGCATGATTTCAGAGTATTCTACTTCGATTATCTTTTCGTCGATCTCTTTTAGAGCCTCCCTGGTCTTTTTTGCCCTCTTTTTTCCGTCAGCTTTGGGCGGATCAAAATCAGGATTAAGGTTTAAAGACATCTGTTCAAATTCGGTCTTGTTTTCGTTTTTCTTCGTCATGATTCTCGCTTTCCTGAATACCTTATTAATAGCAGCTTATTTGACATTACCAGTCGAGTTCCGCTTTTTCAGCATTCTCGTATATGAATGCTTTACGCTTTTCTACATCTCCGCCCATCAAAACGCTTGTGGTTTCTGCTGCCATTGCTGCATCCTCGATGGAAACCTTTTTTAAAATCCTGGTAGCCGGGTTCATTGTGGTCTCCCAGAGCTGATCCGGATTCATTTCTCCAAGGCCTTTATAGCGCTGCAGCTTAAATGAACCTTCTTTATGGCCCCTTTTGTATTTTTCTAAGGCTGCATCATCATATAAATACTCTTCTTCTCCTCTGCCTGGAATGGCCTTGTAGAGTGGAGGCATGGCAATGTAAATATGCCCTTCTCTTATAAGCTCAGGCATCATGCGATAGAAGAATGTCAAAAGCAGACTTGCTATATGAGAACCGTCCACGTCGGCATCACTCATGATAACGATTTTGTTATACCTTAACTTCGAGATGTCAAAATCCTGGCCATATCCTTCCCCAAATCCGCAGCCGAAGGCCATAATCATAGTCCTGATCTCTTCATTTGCCAGGACTTTATCCATCGATGCCTTCTCAACATTTAGGATTTTTCCTCGAATCGGAAGTATGGCCTGGTATTTTCTTTCCCTTGCCTGTTTCGCACTCCCGCCTGCAGAATCACCTTCTACAATAAAAATCTCGCATTTTTCAGTGTCTCTGCTTTCGCAGTTTGCAAGCTTCCCGTTACCTTCAAGGGAAAACTTCTTTTTCCCGAGCAGGTTGTCCTTGTTTTTTGCTTCCTGTTTTCTAATCTTTGATGCTTTATCTGCCTGAGCTAAAACGCTCTTTAATGTTTCCAGGTTCCTGTCAAAGAAAAGAACTAACTGCTCTTGTGTAACCTTTGCGACTGCAGTCGTTGCATCCCTGTTATCTAACTTTGTCTTCGTCTGCCCTTCAAAGGTTGGATTCGTATGAAGAATGGAGACGATGGCCGAAAGCCCCGTGCGGACATCTGTTCCCGTATAATTCTCGTCTTTTTCCTTAATCGTCCCAAGAGTCCTCGCATATTGATTAAGTACTGTCGTAAGGGCTGTCTTAAAGCCTGTCACGTGCGTTCCACCCTCGGAATTGTAGATCGTGTTGCAAAAACCAAGAATATTCTCATGAAAATCATTGGTATACTGCATGGCGATCTCTACAGCTATATCATTGACTGTTCCCCGGATATGTATAGGCTCGTGCGTGCTTTCCGTGCCTGTATTCATGGACCTAACAAAGTCGACGATGCCACCCGGCTCAAAGAACTCTTCTTCTTTTGGTTCCTGGCCATCTTTTCTTTCGTCTTTATAGTGTATTTTGAGCCCTGGATTTAGATAGGCTATTTCATGCAGCCGCGATTTTATATCACTTTCCCGAAATCTTGTTTTCTCAAAAATTTCAGAATCCGGCAAAAACGAGATTTTTGTTCCAGTTTCCTTGGTTTTTCTTATTACCGGTAACATCCTGTCAGCGCACAGCTTTTCGGTGGGAACGCCTTTTTTATATGCATCGTGATACACCTTGCCACCTTGTGAAATTTCTACATCCATCCAGGAAGATAAAGCGTTAACTGCGGAAGAACCAACGCCGTGCAGTCCGCCGCTGGTCTTATATGCACCGTCACCAAATTTTCCTCCAGCATGAAGCGTCGTTAACACGACCCGTACGGCAGGGATTTTCTTTTGCGCATGAATACCGACAGGAATTCCCCTTCCGTTATCCTTTACCGTGCAGGATCCATCATCATGAAGCGTGACAAATATCTCGCTGCAGTGCCCGGCCATATGCTCATCTACACTGTTGTCTACGATTTCGTAGATAAGGTGATTAAGTCCCCGTGTTCCGGTGGAGCCAATGTACATACCAGGACGGCGTCTTACAGGCTCTAACCCTTCTAAAACCTCTATTGCGTCTGCGTTATATTCTCTTTTTGTCATTATCCAACCTCGACGATGTGTTTCGGTATTTCAATGAGACAGATTTTATCATGCTTTTTGGCAAGATGAAAGTTTTCATCTCGTGATAGTTTGACCTCTATTCCAATTGCACCAGCATCAAAATACCTATAGTCTTCATCTGTTTTGACGTACACTATTTTCATTCCGTTTTCAGTTTTGATACTTTGCATAAAGACTGTATCTACTCCAACAATTTTACCGTGATTGATGAACGACTCAATTTCCTCATAATTGGTTAACATATTTTCCGGCACATCCGTAGTTACAGTTATCAACCCTCCTTTAATACGTTCGTATAGATATCTTTCTATAATCTTTAACGCCACTGAAATAGTGCATAGACCAATGATGTAAACACTTGCATCATTGATAGTAATCGCTTTTGTAAGACTTGCTACGAGCAAAAAAGCTGCTGCCGTGACCAGTAACATACATGCGAGATTAACTACTCTGGCGCACATCAGCCTTCTTTGTGATTTATTCTTGTTCTTTTTTACTGTTTCATTCAGGCTTGAATAAAAATCCAGCGCTTCTTCTCTGAGTTTATTGATCGTCATTCGTCTCCTTTCGAACACAGGAATATACAAATAGTCATTCCTCTGTATTTTGAGTCTTTCCTTTCTAATATGCCATTTTTTGCAATTTAGCTTTATTCTCATATAAGAAAAAGCTCCTCTCGCAAGGAGCTTCTTTAAATATTGCTTAACACGCGAAGGCCGCAGCTTTCCCAAATAAACTGTTTGCAGTAAACACGAGGAAGCACTCCAGGTCTTCTAAAATATCGCTTTTTGAAGGAGAATATGCATTCTCATCCTCAAAGCCTTCCGCTGCCATGTGCAGTACGTCGTTGTATCCGAGCCCGCTCAGATATTTGTGTGCCATTTCCATGGCCGGCGCCAGTTCTTTTTCGCTTACCTGTCCGGTCAGATCACCGGTCAGACTGTCAAAGTGGTTTTCGAGAATCATCCTGCATTTTTCGATTGTCATCGTTTTTCCTCCAAAAAAAATGTTGTACTTAGAACTGCTTACAAAAGCAGCTCAGCGGCTACCTGGCCAATCGGCTTGGTTTTCCGCATAAAATCATCTCTGGTTTTAATCTCTTTCGCGGCGTCTTCTTTTTCAAGAACCCGGTAAGTAATCGTGACGTCTCTTAGCCCTTCTTGTTTTGAGCTAAGGTTGCCGTCTTCATCAATTAGCCAGGATGCCTCATAGCTTTCCGGCTCAAAATCGAAGCAGCTGGCAAGATTTTTGCCGATTACTTTAACCTTTTCTCCGATGAATGCGATAATGCTATGAGAGAAAGAATGATTTGCTCTTTTTTTGAGTTCCTCGTATTCATCCCACTTAACTTCGCATGCCGCCTGCATAGCCTCATCCTCGTCTTTGTAGAAACGCCTTATGAGGCCCATGTCTTCTTGCTGGATTTCACTCGTCCAGATCTGTTTCATAAAGCAGCCACCTCCTTTTTTACACTATGCCTGTGGGATCGATGGATCACTGTGCTGTATGTTTTCCGCTCACGCCTTGTTAAAAGCGTTCTGCTGGTTCCAATGCTCTTGCTGTTTTCACAATCGCACTTTTCGCCCGGATCCAGGTTGCTGCCACAATAGTTGCAAGTGTAATACATTGCTTTTACCTCCTTGTTTTAATACTCCAACATTCAATTTCTGCCTCTATATGCCTTAAAAAGGGTTTTGGGAAAAACATTTTGCTATCTGGAAACAAATCCTTCTAATAGATAAAGCCGCCTCTAAAAAAGCACCGGCCCCGAAATGGGCCGATGCTCTTGTCATTATTATTGCCTTCCTCCTTTTAGCCTTCATCCTCCCTGTACTCCGGGCAGGTTTCCGGCTTGCAGACCAACCCGAAATCATCAAAACGCCTTGCGGGGCACTCGACCATCTTCTCCGGGGACCTGCCGCTTAGGTTGCAGCGGGCGCAGTCCGGAAGGCAATAAATAGGAATGCCGCAGTCTGTTTGAACATGCATAGATGATCCTCCTTTTATTGTTTCTCCATTATTCGATTACTGATTTATATATGCCAATAAATGCATTCCGACAAAAAGGATTTGCTGACAGGCAACAAATCCTTCTTTAAACAAAGTATCTTCGACTATGTTTTCGCCGGGTCATCGAATGGTGGTTTCAACTCGGGATTTCACAAAACCTTAGTTTCTCCTTATATGTCAAAATCAATCATGAAATATTTCCCATCATACGTTGGGTAATAATACGTTCCATAGAAGCAATCCTCGCAAAATCCTTGGTGTTGGAGACAGTATTCACCATCAAATTGTTCCTCTCCCTTTGGAAATTCAGTGAATGCAAAGTATTCCCCTGTTCCTTCATATTTTGTTCCTTCAAATTCAACATCGTTATCCAATAGCCACTCTCTAACCTCTTCTATCAAGGCATTTGCAGCTTCCATTTTTTTTACAATTTCCTGAGGAATAGTCATTTATTGTTCGCTCCTTTCAAACTTTAATTTCATTGGTTTTGAGTCCTTAAAAGCGTTCGCAATTACTCAATAAACCAAAGCTCGTAATTGCTTTCAGAGCAATATCCTGCAACAGCCTTAAAAAATGCTTCGGCGACACTGTATTTTCTCTCCCAGTTTACTCCGTCCAGCAGCACGGTGACTGTAGTCGGATACCCGGCCCTTTCTTTTACAATGACTTCCAGCTCCAGGACCTCAGCAAAGTGTTTTTTGCCGGCCTCGGAGAGTTCGATGGGACCAACAAATGCAAATTCCCAGTCATCAGTCACATCGTTATAGACGTCAGCGTCGATTTCCCACGTTAGAAGCTCCCGTATCGTTATCTTACTATTATTCATGATTTGTTTCCTTTCCTCTTTTTATGGGGAGCATGCCCCACAGGGGTTATATCCCATATCTATAATCTCCTGCCTCGTCCCGGTAAAATCCTGCCTATTCTTCGTATTCATTTCCCTCACCGAATCGCAGTCCGGATAATGGAATTTTCTGGTATTGGTATTGAGGACGTAGGTTGTCTCTTCCTGTGCGGCTAAGTTTTCATTTCCCTCAACTATCCAGTTGTTCCCTGTCACATAATCTATAACGACACCCGGCTGAACGTTAAAAGCGAACCGTCTAATTTGAAATGAATGATCTTCGCTTTCCGCCTCCATAAGAACTCCCGATGCCAGCAGATTGTCCCCTATAAAAACAGGTGTTACCCGGTATAGAACATTTTGTCCGGAACGTTCAATGAATTGGGCCACTTCTATCTCTGTTGGAAGCATACATACTGTATTAAAGTATCGAGTTCCGGTGATCAGGTTTCTCGTTTCATCCGTAAGGCCAGATATTGCCCACATAAGAAGATGTGCCCGGTTATAAAGATACGGTGGATCAGAGTCAACAATACCAGGATATTTATTCTGGACCCAGCCGGATGGCTTTGCAAGTCCTGTTGAACCGCGTTCAACCTTTGGCATCGTCTCTTTGGTCGCCCTTATTATTGCTGGTCCGCATCTTCCCAGTGAGTCAAATTCAGAAAGAATAATTTCTCCCGGTTTCATTTCCTTCCATTCTCTCTCGAATACTGAATCAGCTACAGGAAAATCGACGTAAGGGTTTCCGTCGTATTCCGGAATTGTTCTGTCCCAGGCTATGATCGCTTGTGTTTTCAACTTGGTTTCGATGTTTTCTGTCCCCAGCAGGCTCTCGACAACAGAAGAAGCTGCATCGTATGCGCTCTCTATCTTTGTTCCCACCTCTTCAAGTTTTGTCGCAAGCGTTGTCATCTCCCCTGTACTATTTGTCAGATGGCACCCGCCATGCGATATAGAAAGCATGGCCAGTATGGCAACTATCGATCTTAATCTTTTTTTCATATAAAATTTTAAACTCCTTTCTTCAGTCTTTTTGTATATATGCCGAAAAAAGGCTCTGTAGAAAAACGGCTGTAGTGTTCGCTACAGCCGTTCTCATGATTATTCATCATCGCTTTTATTCTTTCTTTTTTCGAGTATACTCAGGATCTTATCGTAATCAAGATCATCATCACGATCCGGCGGCATTTGCAAGACCTGATCCAGCGGTTCTGGCTCGTACATCGCTCTATTCTGCGCTTCGATTAACTTATCCAGCTGAAGCTGATGATCAGTTTTCTTTTCCATCTTTACGGCCGGTTCCCAGTTTCCATCAATGGCCTTAATCATAAATCCAACAATGTTTTCTACATTCTTTTTCTGGGTCTTTGCCACCTCGTATGCTTTTTTAACCTTTTCAATGTCGTATCCCGCATGTTCTGCGATCTCTCTTGCCTGATAAGTGGAGATTTTCTGTTTGATTTCATCCTTGACCAGGTCAATAAAATTGTCCTTTTCTTCGTCGGATAGAATTATACTTTCTATCGTATCTTCCGGATCAATTACAATCGGCCCTTGCTTATCTTTTCTTACGTCCACTGTAAAAACTATCGTGTGAACGCTCCCACCTCTTCCGCTTTTTTTGGTTACATAGGTGACTTCCAGCTCTGTCTTTTCGTTGATTTCCTTCACCGCTTTTTTAATGCAATCCCGGTGGAAGTTCGAAAATTCCTTGTAGATTTGATCCTTTGCAGATGCCACTGCCCTGTCGTAATCGGGCGTTCCGGTCTTACCGGTTGAGTTTAAAATGGATTTCACGCTTCCAATTTCCGTGTTGATGGCTCCCATTTCAAGTTTTAATTCTGAAACAGAAAGCGGAATCTCGTAATGTCCAGTATCTTCCCCGGGCATCCTTTTATCCTTATAGCAATGACTCTTTAAAATCTCATACAGACGCAGCGAGTAGTTCGATTTAAAAGATAGCATTGTAGGAAGATTTAATCTCGTATAGTTTGCTGAGAGATTCTCGATTATATCATTCAGCTCCGGCGAAAAACGTACAGAAAAGTATCCGTCGCTGTAATCCGCCTTATTGATCATCGTGACAATGGTGAATCTTTTATTTTTCGCATCTTCGTATCCGATGGTTCTTCCTGTCATCTTCTTTGATGTCTCAAGAAGGTTCTCGTAAAGACCGTTTCCTTTTATATTCAGCTTACTTCTTAAATCGTTGGCGCTGATGGAGATCGTCAAAGCTCCCTCTTTATCCTTTTTTGCAACAGGTACCCTCGAGAGTACGATTGCCATCAGTTTATTTTCAAATATTGTTGATGCATATTTTGCCGATACGATGACATTTGATTTTTTGTATTCCTCTAATGCCATAACCTCTTTTGCAGCTTTGGATTCACTCTTTTCAGCCATACAACACCTCTTGATCAATTGATCTGATAACCTAAACTTAGCATGATAACCTAATATTAGCATAAAACAGGATTGAGTCAAGCATTTTTTAACCTGTCATTAGCATAACTTCCCGTTGTTATGCCGGACTCTTACCTATTATTACCATAACCTTATATCTCGTACAGAAGTTCTGATATTATTTGGTAAACCCTTTGTTTTCTATTTTTTCCGTGCCTGCATTTTAATACGGTTCCTGTTAAAGATCCTCGATTGCGTACCTTTTATTATCATAAGTTGGCTGATATAGCCCCTCGTTCACCTTTTAATATCATAAGTTTATATTTCCATACATTTGTTCTGCTAATTTTAGGTAATCTACCTCCTCTTTCCTTTCCCTGCTATCTTTTCGTTTCTAATGTCTTCTACCTTAAGCATTCTGATTCTAACCTTTTATTCTCATAAGTTATTAAAAACAAGTCATAATTTACCTTTTATTATCATGAGTTATAGTTTCTCGTATGGCTACTTCTGATATTTTCAGGTAGATGGCAGCCCGCTTTCTTGCGTTTTTGACTTGTCACTAACGTCGATTTATGAATGATCCATCGTGTTTGCACCTTTTTTTATCAGAAGTTCAGCAAACCAGCCTCTGATGTACCTTTTATTATCATGAGTTTCATTTTCTCGTATATCTACTTCTGATATTTTTTGGTAAACTGGCGTTTTTCCTCCCTTTTTTACCATCGATATAATGTGTTATTCCCGGCCTGACACCTCTATATATTGGATGTTTTCAGTCATGTCACCTAAAAACGCATCTGATTACCTTTTTTACACAGAACTTTCACCTAATATTCTATTATCTTTTACCTGTTTTGCTCATAAGTTTTACGCACTTCCTATTACCTTTTCTTCTCATGACTTTAACCTGTTTTTCTCGGGACTTTCACCTTAAACCCTCATAAATTTACCCTTTTATTCTCATCAAAAAGTATCAAATTCCTTTTCTGTCACAACATATTTGTAATCTCTAATTAAAGAAAAAATAATAGTTGTTTGTTAATTGTTTTATTTAATACAACAACAACCGGTTGTCGCTGTGTTCCCATAACCATACAAAAATGGCAACCACACATTTGTCTGTGAGTCGCCATTTTTTTTATTGATGAACCTTATTTCTCGTCATCTTCCTCAATCTGCAGGGTGGCAATAGGGAATATATCATAGTTTCCATTATCGCCTCCCAGAAATTCACGCAGTCTTTGCTGCGTATCCGGAGTCAGGTCATTCCAATAGATTTCAAAAATCTTTGTTTCTGTCATATTTCCTCCTTTTCGGTTTCAAATAGCCAGTCCAGGCAGCCGCTTTAAGCTGTTCCATGCTTAGTCCGCACACATCAGTTAGTATGCTCCGAACATAGTCCGGTTCGGCAGTGGTCAAATCATTACATGGCCACGGCGATCTTGTGGGTGGCCGGAATGAAAAATTCCTCTTCTTCCACCGTGTAGTGCTCAGCCATATGAACGGCCAGATCCACTATGTTATCGGCGAGCCAGTCGAATTCTTGTACGAGCGTTACGCGCTTGCGAAGATCTTCCAGGGACCATTCTTCGAAGTCCTCATACATGTCAGTACCCCTTGCAGGATATACAAACGACTGCACTACTGGTTCTTCGTAGTTTTTCCTGGCTTCACTTCCACAGCGACCACATCTGTAGCCAGTTTCTTCAACTCTCCTATAATTACGTTGGCCGCAGACGGTGCAGTAGGACTTGTACTC
>Ga0256404_1005545_pt1 | contig 22177 bp, 19 predicted proteins | sample RumenRJG_01DNA_FD_185990 | JGI IMG/M metagenome (GOLD analysis project Ga0256404, IMG submission 185990) | Bovine rumen microbial communities from Lethbridge, Alberta, Canada - RJG_01 | ecosystem: Host-associated > Mammals > Digestive system > Stomach > Rumen | place: Canada: Alberta | collected...
GTGGAAAGCACAAAACTCGTGAAAAGTTTACTGTTGGACTGGTTTGCCTCTCAGAGCAGATATGTACAGGGATTGCTTGGAAATTTGGCGTGGGAAAGTTGAGAATGTAATTCGCATAACAGCATCCAGCCCGAATACGAGGAATGAAATGTTGATGAGGAAAAATGCCTCCATAGCATACGATCGTTTTGTGATGTTGTGCCTCGGAAGACCGTACAGGAACGGGAGAAAGAAAATTGTAGCAGGAATGGAAGCTCCGAGATTTTGCGCCCAAACGGCCAACAACCCTCCCTTGTCGGTTATGAAATCGGAAGGTGCTCCTTGCGCCGGAAAAAGTGTATATTCAATGGCGATGAACACTGCAATGGCAAAGAGACAGACGATTCCTCGAGCAATGCTGTGAGAAAATTTCCCTGGCACAAGAAGTTGTTTGAATGTGCTACTCGATGGCGGTTGGATGGATGGCGCATCGAGATCGAGATGCACAGAAATTTTGGACTTCCCGCCTGTGCTCGTCGATACACGTTCCCCGCATTTGCTGCAAAACTCGTCTCCGTCTCGAAGTTCGTTCCCACATTTTCTGCAATACATACGCATCACTCCCATCAAAATCATAAAGAGCAGCCATCGCGCAGATCGGAAAATTACGCCGTGCGCAGAGCTTGCTTCATTTCCATCCGAAGTTTTGCCAGCCGCAGCCCTTCGCGGATGCGGTCGTCGTACGTTCCATTCATGCGCGCATTGTCGCATTGAATCTTTTGGCAAAGCATCCGTGCTTGGACATTTCCTTCCTCAGCTGGACGCTTCAGCCATGCGAGCGCGCGGTCGGTATCGCGCGGCATGATTTTTCCATGCGCATAACAAATGCCAAGAGCATACTGCGCATCTATGTCTTCTTCCTCCATGGCAGCTGTCCAAACACTTTTTCCTTCTGGGAAGACGTATTGCAAATACTCGCGCTCCGAAGCAAAGGTCTTCCACGGCGGCGCGGAGATGCAATACGGACGTTTCTCCTCAAGGATGACTGCCATGGAGGAATAATATCCGTAGGAAACGCCGTTCTTTGTAACTCTTGAAATTTCATCGCGCGTCATCTTTGGGAGTATTTCTTCCGTCGGCAGTTTGGAAATCTTCCATCCATCCGCCTCGGAGGTATCTCCTAGATGAAACCAGAGCGTTGAGATTTGGATCTGACAACGTTTGATCCATGCCCCGCAGGCAATCAAATCGTCACCAGAAAGTTCTTGATTGTGTGGCCCGTATGCTTGATACAGATGATGCTCGGCATCGAGCTCGATACAGATGACATAGTTTCCATCCTTTTTTGCCGTCATGATGATGGATTCCCCGAAAAGAGCTTGCTCCCGGTAGGAGGCAACGCAATTATGCATCTGCCTCCCGATGATGGACAGATCATGCGTTTGTCTCACAAGGCGTCGCCCAGCGGTAAAGCTCGTTCACCATCGCGCGCTGGCTCTTGTTCTTTTCAAGCCAACGAAGATAGTGTTCCAGCGGCAGCCAGTCGATATAGGTGCTGTTGTTGCGCGGAATCGACACCTTCCCATTTTTCAAATGAATGTCGGAAAACGGGATGCCAACGATTCCTTGATCGAACTTGTAGAACTTCTGGATGAGATTCAAGTCCTCTACGCCATATCCTTTGAGCAGCAGATGCCAGAATATGACGTACGGGTTCTTTGCGTAGGCGCGGCGCAGGCTCTTCGTCGGTGGAATGGAAAGATATTTGCAAAGCGCACGAAAATTATCCTTCTGTTCGCGGGGGAACAGTGCTTTGTAGTCGTCTCCGATATCTTGCTGAAATACTGACACATTCCAATCGAACGGATGCGCGATGTAGGCGAGAACAGCTTCTTTCCCGTAAAGCGGCCATGTGATGGCGGGGCGGATGCCGCACCAAACCTTCGTACTATCCCGTAACGCTTCTACGACAGCAGCTGAAATGTTTTCAGGAATATCGATATCCGTTTTGTCCGTCCATCGTCCCCGGCTTTTATATCCCGTATGCGATACGATGGAAACGCCACGATCCATAGAGACATTGATGGAAAAGGTCTCATAATGAAATTCAGCGCCATTCCGTTCTTGCTGAACGCGGGCGACATCGACCGCAAGATACAAGGGATATTCTGGCGACTTTTGAAAGATTCTCCATCGGACAGGAACAATTTGCGGCTTCCACCAATCATATTGACGGATAAAGCTATGTCCGAAGCCGACGATGTCTGCTTGATCACTTGCCCAATCGAAAATTTCTTGGTTTTCCGTCGGTGTCCCAACATCGAAATTGTCAGCATAGTTTTCCCGATAGCGATAAAATTTGAACCAATGTTGATTCTGGTCGTCATCACAAGCTAAGAAAATCGCACACGCAAGCTTTTCCAGTTCTTCGTGAGCCAGACGATTGTCCAAGCATTCCACCCATGAACCATCTACACCCGTCTGTACGAATGCCTTGTCCAGCATCGAGAGCCACCTCCCTTCCTCATGCGTCAACCAAAGGCGCTAAAATCCGATCGATTTCCTCCTGCGTAATGACGTTCCGTTTCGGGGGACGTCGATACCGCAAAATCGTCGGGTATTTCTGCACGTCCGCTTCCCGTGCGCGCTCTTTCCATTTTTCCGCCATTGTCGCATCTTCCGTGAACACGCCGCAGGGTTCGCCGAAAAGGTAATACATCCCCCACATCGCTTCGCCGTTTCCGGCCTCCGCAGCATCGAGCACTCGCAAGAGGATCGGACAAACGCGGCGCAGCTCTCTGCGCTCATCTCGTACTTCGCGTGCGGGGTCCGCCAGCACATATTTTTGTCGGAGATTTTCATCCATCGCGATGGATGTGGCAAATTTCGTCAGGAACGCTATGACGCATCCATCGCCTGCGCCCGATGGGATTCGCTTCGCCAGTGCTCTCATGTCATACAGCCAGAAATTTTCTTCGCCGGCAGGCGTTGCGGTGAGGACATCCTTTTCCTTCCACGCATCCGAAAATTCTGCTCCAGCTCGATTTTTCAAAACCATCAAGCGCATCCATGTGCGGACGGCGCGCAGGACATCGCCCTCCAGCTGGTGATTGTGCGGGCCGAGCGCCTGCATGACCCGGATATCCTGCACTTCGATGCAAGCATACGTGCGTCCGTCTTTTTGCACGAATAGCAACGTACATTTTTTTTCAGCGCGCTTTTCATGTAGCTTGCGATGCAATTATCCATTTCTTGGCCGACCTCGAGCATGACATCCGTATCGGGGAAGAGGCGGAACGCATATCCTCCGATGTCACATTCGAGCCAATGTTCTTCCTTCGTGTAGCGGATTGCGTGGTGGCTGTACTTCATGCAGTTCACTTCCGTCACCATCAGCGCATGAACGGAATACGTGAATCCGTACTTGGCGAATGCGTCTTTCACGTCATCCGAAAATTTGTGTCCGTACTGTTCCATCATCGAGCACATATCATCGCACCAGCGTTCCCAGCCATCATGGGAAATCGTTGCCAGATAGCGTGCTGTCCACGCCTCGCCGCGCCGGCTCAGGAAAAACTGGACGAAGCTGTACAGGTGCTCCCATCCAGAATAATCGCGACGGTCTGTTTCTGCCAAGCCGCCATTCAGCAACATATCGATTTCTGCTTGGGTGATCATGCCGTCGCTATCCGATGATTCCGGCTGCGGCGGCTTTTCCATCGGAACATTTTTCGTCTGCGTTTGCTCTGCTGCGAGGAAGGGAAAACTGTAGCACGATGTTCCTTTCTCCCAGTAGGTGCTCGCTTGATCTGCAAAATCGATATTGCCGATGCGGGAGCATTCGAGGAGCGGGCGCATGTGATTGTAATCGCGGAAGCCGAGCTCCAACAGCGCGCGGTATTCGATGATGGCAAACGGATTCTGCTGGTACAGCCGGCGCAGGCTCTTCGGCGGACGGATGCCGAGGCGATGGCAGAACGGATGAAAATTATCCGTGCTCGTCACAGGGAAGTCTTTGTCGAAATCCTTGAAATACGGCCGCAGGAGCGCACTGTTGAGGTCAAGCGGGCGCTCGGCAAACGCATGGAGCTTTTCGCGTCCCTTCAGGCCGGAGAGAATGGACGGACGGATGCCGAAGTGTTTTTTCGCATCGTCGCGCAACGCTTCGATGACGGCTTCGGCCACGATGTCCGGCAGCTGGTTTTCATCGACAGAACGATAGGTACGATGTTGCTCTTCACCGAGTTCCAGCGGATCGTTGTAATACAAGAATTTTTTCATCAGGGGCTCGTATGGGTACGGCGCGACGAGCGGGGCAGGGCGCGTTCGGAGCTCCAAAAACTCCGTTCCAAGGATCAGAGGGTGTTCCTCATCGCGCCGGTAAAGCCACCAGCGCGCCTGCAAGCGAACCGGCTTTTTGAAATGCAGCCGTTCATTTTCCGGTAGACAGGCTACTTCCGTTGGCATCACATATTCTACACAAATGCCGTGCAGATGACAGCCGGCCACTGTCTGCACTTCCGACAGAGCGAATCCGGTCGCTTCTTCGTACGTCCGATGCTGCGGACACCAGACGCGAGCCGTGCCGCTATCCCAGATGACGAGCACGATGGGGACGCGTTCGATGTCGATCTTGTTCAGCGCGGCCTCCTCGCAAAGTTTCCACTCTTTGGGCTTTACGCTATGAATGAAATACTGCTCCATCGTGATCGCCTCCCGTCTTTGCAATCAGATTTCGTCCGCGTCGATGGATGTCGTCGTCGTGTTGCCGTTACGGACTTTGTAGAGCGTCAGCGTGAGCTGGCTGTACTGCACGCCGTAGGCATCTTGTATCTGTTCGAGCTCGAAGTTTTCGGACTTCGAACCGCGCGATGCTGTCCCGCCCTCATAGAGATTGATATAGCGGACTTGGTACGTGCCTGGGTCGAGGTTGTCCGCCGTGAACTGTCCGCCCTGTCGGATATAGAAGGAGCGCACAGGCATCATCGCGTCGGCATCCCAGATGCGGACGTAGACCGGCATATCGTTCCGCGAGTTGTCGATCGTGACTTCGCAAAGGCCGGAATCATTGAGGACGGGTTCGGTCGGATTGTAGCCCGTCATGACGCCAGAGCGTGCGACCGGATCGACCTCTTTCTTTTTCTCTGGCTTCGGGGCGGGTGCTGGCGCAGGCTCGCTTTTCTGTGCGGAGGATGAGGAAGACGAGCTCGCTACGCTCGGCGCTTTTGCCTGCTGCGTAACGGCAGGCTTCTTCGGTGGTGGCGAAGATGAATTTTTCTGCGATGAGGAAAAATAGGATGCGCCGAGCAGGGCGACGATGATAAGAGCCGCGATTTTCCACTTGTGGCTCTTTGGCTTTGAAGGTTGAATCGCTGGCTGAGCTTGCGGAGGAGTTTGCTGTCCAGGCGCAAGGTGTACATTTGCACTCTGGTTTGTGCCCTTTCGTGCAGGCTGTTGCTCTTCGTCTGGATTCTGAAACTTTTGCCCATAGTAAAAATTCGTCTTGCTATACGTCCACCATGCTAATTCTCCAGCTTTGTAATAGAAGCGGGTAGTTGCCATGCAATTCGTCTTGTCATATTCTGTCGGAATATAAACGAACTGCTGGCATCCAGATTCTTCTACACGAAGCCAAAACATTTTTTTCGTATATTTCGACAGGAGATATTTCCATTGCGCAGTCGTTTGGTTGCGCTTTTTCCCCTTTTCCACATAGAGGACGTTTCCCGCCAATATACAGTATCGTTCTCCATCGCAGGTTTCATTCGTCAGGCAGTGGACGGACGAGAGTTGCAGATACTGTTCCAGCCCTTGATGTAAATCCGTCCGAACCCAGTCGTTGGCGGAATCGTAAAATACTGGTTCATTCATCCATGCTGGGAAGCGAAGGGCATCCATATAATCAGCATCGGCCAATTCCGTAATGCCAGAAAATCCTTTGCTCAATTTCTCACCCCCATCATTTCAACAAATCTGACAGCTGCCCACAGTGATTTTTGACGGCGGCGATCATGACACGTTCGATGATATGCGTATTCATGTCATCAAGATATGATGCATGAGCAGCATATCTTCCTTGTTCTGCGGCAACCCACAGTTCGCCGTCTTTCGCATAAATGCTTAGTCCTGCTGTCCACGAGAACAGCTTTTCTCCCGAATGAAAAAATCCTTGCCGATGAAGCCAAACACCCTTGTCATAAAATGCAATCCCGCCAACCTGTATGCTTTCCCCGTGTTTCGTATGAAGCAAGGTGTCAAAAATCAATCTCATGCCGACCGCGTTCCATAAATGTTCGACGATTCCTTTGAACTCTGCCTCGTTCGAAGGGGTGACGTTCACCGTTTCTGCTTTTGATTGATAAGATATCCGATAATCTGTCCCCGCAGGAATGAAATTGACGGATTTTGATATTCCGCCCCACTTGATCCCAACGACATCTTCCAAAGGGATTCGTTTCCCTTGATAAAAAATTCCATGCTCGGAAATTTCAAATGGGTCGCTTATTACCGTGCCGAGTTCTGCATGGTAGTAAATGCTCTTGGCCCATTTCCGATGTTCTTCTTCGTCCTTCCGCTGCTGCTCCATCGCTTTGTGCATATCATCAATGACAAATTCAAGTGATACCGAATCATCTTTCCATCCACGTCGTAGGCTTGGTACATATTTGTGGACGTGAAGATCTCGCATGGATAACGTCAACTGGAGCGCAAGTTGCGGATCATGGAAGCGGTTGTTCATCGCTAGGGAAACACCGCGAATCCGATGCCAAAGATCGACTGTTGTCTCGTGTTCGCGTCCCTTTGACATCGCGAGCATCTGCAACGGCTCCATGACGCGCTGCCAATTTCTCATGCCTGCAACGATTTCATTCATGGCTTGCGAGAGAATGTGCCTTTTGTTTTCCTCTGGAGCATCTTCTGCCTTTTGCGAGAACGAAATAGATTGTTGAATGCGTTCGGCTTGTCTATCAGCAAATTGCCTGGCCTCCATTTCGTACATCACGAGCAGCGATTCGACGAGTTCTGAAGCACGTTCCTCCCCGTGCTTTGTCATTTCATCTGCAATCAAATGAACAGATGCAAGCAACTGGTCTACTTCGAGCGTGTTCATTTTTCGCTTGATGGCATCGATGATGACCTCGCGCCGTTGATATAGATGATCCAGCACCTCGGCTTCATCGACTCCCGGCATCCCCGCCTGTTCTCGATTTTCGTTGATTTCACTTGGAAGCTCGGAATATTCAAATGCCTCTGGATCAAACTCGATTTCCAAGATCTTCAGGATATCGACGATGTTCTTTCCAAAGGTATCTTTCGAGAGGCGCGCATAATTTCGTTTCGCAAGCACCTCCATCTGGTAATTCGCTCGATCATAATCATCGTGAAATTCGACTGGCGTACCCCCTGCGTTCCGCCCATGCAACAAATCCGAAAGCAGCTGTTCTTCCTCGCGTGAAGCGTACACAAACCACCCCAGCTCCGCATCGAGCCGCTTCCCACTGTCGAGCAGCGCCTCTTTTGCCTGCTCGATAGTCTCTGGGTCTTCGAACAGCGCCTTTTCCTCGGCCTTGTCGAGAATGGTCTGCTTCGTGTCTTTCGTCGAGACTTCGAGGATGTAGAAGGGATTTTGTTCGATCAGCATTTACTCGTCACCTGCCGTCCCTGTCTGGAATCCGATTGTGCGCTTCGGCTTGCCTCCGTCGATGCCTTTCACGACGGAGGCAAGCGTGTCCTGGCTGATGCGATCCTTTTTCTCCTTGACCGTACGGCGGCCGGCTTCTTTGACGAGATAGGCGACATCGGCCATGGATTTTCCTTCGAGCATTTTCGCGAGCGCGTCTACTTGGATATCCGGATCTGCCGGCACATCTTCAAGCTGCTGCTTCAGGAGCGCGGCAATCTCTTCTTTGCTCGGCATCCCGACTTCGACGACGTGATCGAACCGGCCTTTGCGTTTCACGGCCTCGTCTATGTCGTCGAGGCGGTTCGTCATAGCGAGGACGAGGACGTGCTTTTCCTTCGCTTTTTGGAGGATGCGCAGGAACTCGTCGACTTCTTCCGTGTGATGGAGGTTGTGGCCGCTGTAGTCGCGGCTCGAGAGGAACGATTCCATCTCGTCGATGAGTACGACGGACGGCGCTTTTTCCATCGCAGCGGTGAAAAGCTCGGAAATCTTCTTGCTCGTCTCGTGGATGTAGGTGCTGCCAATCGTGCCGGAATTGACGTAGAACGTCGGCCAGCCGAGATATTCTGCAACTTTCTCCGCTGCGTACGTCTTGCCCGATCCCGGCGGGCCGTATAGGAGCACCGCACCCGGAAATTCAATGCCCATGCGCGCATACGCTTCGCTATTGCGGATGATGTCGATGATGTAGTCGTTGATGAACTCCGTGAGCTTCTTCCGGCCATAGAGCTTGAAAGGCTCTGCCGGAAGTTCATGCTTCGGTGCTTCCGCTTGTTCGGTCACTGTTTCCTGCTTCGGCAGTTCCACGGCGATGCCGGAGGCGTCCGCGATTTCCTTGATGCGCTCGGTGGATGTCCATGTCATGAGGTGGCCGACTTCTTCGAGCTTTTTGACAGAGATAGGGACGCCGCCGGTGAGCCAGCGTCCGAGAATGACGTCATCCGGCATTCGCGCATCGGTGTCTTCCTTGTCAACGGTAGGAAGCAGGCGCGCATATTGCTCGAAATAGATGCCAGAGCCCAGAGGAACGTCCGCGCCGACAATGCGCCGCGTCTCGCGCAGCGCTGACGCAAATGCTTGCGCATCATCAAGAGAATCCGGCGCGTCGGCATCAGCGAGCGCCTCGAGTCGTCTTCCTTGGATGGAAACGGTGAAAAATCCCTTTGCGTCATCTGTTTCGAGAGGATGAAACATTTCGCGTGTCACAAGATGAAGTTCCATCCACCGCTTCAGCAGAGGTTCCAGAACGAGCAGGATTTCGTCCTTTGTGAACGTCTGGCAGATCGTCCAGCCGAGCCCTTTGCTTTTCGCCCTCTGTACGATGAGGCCGTCGCCGAGTTTTGTCCCGCGATAAACGGACATGACACTCACCCCTTGATGATATTGACGAAATCATTCGAGCGATCCGCTGCACGCGCCTTGCGGGGCAAGGTGAGAATCGCGCCGAGGGTGTGGCGCAGCTTGTCAATCTCATTCGCTTCGAGCGCCTGCTGGCCGATGCCGACGAGCTTGCGGAACGCGGCTGCGTCGATGTAGTCCGTCTCACGCTTCGATTCTTCCTTGAACCAGTCGATGACGAACCAATCCTGCTGCCAGAGGATGGTGAAGTATTTCCCGTTGAGTTCCGAGAGATAATCATCGAACGAGTTGTCGCGGCGGCGCATCGAGCCTTGGGCGAGGCGCAGGAAGCGCTGGAGCTCTCGCCAATCATCTTCCGATGCGTATTGCCGGATGCTTTCGCAGTTTTCGCGCCAGCGATCAAGACGGCTCTTGTGCAGCTCCATCGCGTGCTCCTTGCGGATTTCGTAGAGCAGGCGCTTCGCTTCATAGAGCTTGTCCGCTGCTTCCTTGCGCGGCTCGGCATCCGGGTTGTCGCTGTAGGCGAGGCCGAGCACATCATCGACTTTTTCCCGCGCCTGCTGGATGCGGTCGTCTTTGACATTCGCATCCAGGCGATCGATGCGATCCATGAGCGCGTTGCCGTCGTCGAGCAGCTGATCGACACCATCTGCCGACGTGTAATCGACTGCGCCCTCTTCGCGTGAATAGAAATTGCGGTCGGATTGGAATGAGCTGCCGATCTGCGGCACGGAAATTTCGATGTTCACGTTGCCAGAATCGAGGACTTCATAATCGCAGATGAGGTCAGCGCCGGCAGGGAGCACACCATCCGTCAGGTCGCGCCCATGGATCGCGAACACGCCGATGAAACGGTTGTCGCTGACCGGCTCTTCGATTTCACCCTCCCAGAGCTTGAAGTTGAGGGAATCTGGCGAATCTGCTTGGATGGCCTGCGTCGCCTTGAATGTTTTGCGACCTTTCTTCGGCAGGCTGTCGCCGACCTGCACGAGCCATTCGAGCTTTGAATCGCTCCCGTCGAGCGACTTCAGCACTTCGACGCCAATCGCGTGCGAGGCTGGAATGGCAGAGATCGTCGCCGAGGTCTTTTCGATGACGATGGTATCTTCCTTGACCGCGCCGCCGAACGCATCGTACATCGTGATGCGGAACGTATTTGCTCCCGCTTGTGCCAGTGGCACGGTCACGACTTTGCCTTGCGCGAGCGGCAAGCGTCCCGATGTCCATCCGGTATCTTTCGAATCGACTTGGAACTCCATGCCCTCCGGCAGCGCTTTTTGTACGCGCACGCCGATTTTCGTCTCGTTCTCTGCGGCGCGCGCGATGTAGTTGAACTCTACGGCGTCATCCTCCAGCGAGACCTTGCCACGCACATTCTTGCGGCGGCGGTCAGTCGTCTGCCAGTCGATGGATTCTGCATAAATGGCAGCGCCCTCGGCGACCGCCGTCATCGGGTTGACATTCACGACGCCGGGGATGCCGAGCTCGAACGACACCTTGTCGCGGAGCGGCTTGTAGTTCGTCGGACCGCCGATGAAGACGATGTTCTCGAAGTCCGTTGCTTGCAGATGGTTTTTGGCTAAAAGCTCACGTACCTTGTCGATGGAATCCATGACCTTTTCCTCGATGATAGGATTGAGGTCATTGCGCGTCAGTGGCACGTCCAAAAAGATTTCTTCGCCGTCTGCATCCCGCGACCGCACCTCGAACTCCGTGAGGCTGATGCGGCTTTCCTCACGGCTGGACAGTTCGATTTTCGCGCGCTCGGCTGCCCAGACGGACAGATTTTTGAGCACCTGATAGTCTGGCTTCGTCACCCATCCGCTTGGCAGGTGGAACGTGTCTTCGAGCCACGGCTGGATGACATTCGTGAAGATTCCGCGATCGAAGTCGCGTCCGCCGCACATGGCGATGCCGCCGTGCGCGAGGAGATTGACGCGCTTGCCGATGCTTTCGGCGATGGCGATGTCGAGTGTGCCGCCGCCGAAGTCATAAATCAGGAACATCCCATCCGTCTTTTTGACGCGCATGACACTCATGATGGCGGCGACTGGCTCTTGCATCAACGCGACGTTACCGATGCCTGCGAGCTCGGCAGCTTCCATCGTCGCCGTCTTCTGCATTTGGTTGAATGCCGCCGGAACGGTGATGACCGTGCCGGTCTCCGGGTCGTTGCGCAGCTCCTCCGGCAGATAGCCGTACAGTGTTTTGAGGACTTCCGCTGAGCATTCCTCCGGGCGCAGCTCTTTTCCGAGCGCTTGGATGGGGATCATCGTCTTCGTTCCCATGAAGCGCTTGAACAGTCGCGCCGCATTGTCCTTATTCTGCGGCGCAGCATCATAGGCGCGCTGGCCGATGTATTTATTGCCGCGCCTGTCATAGCTGATACAGGAGGGCGTCACGTCATTTTGCTCCGGGCTTTTCCAGACGTGCGTCTCCTGCCCATCAAACGAGCAGATCGCGCTGTTCGTCGTCCCGAGGTCGATTCCGATATAATTCTTCATTTCTCTGCCCTCCGCAGCATCGCCGTTCCCGTTTGGATGACGTGTCCGTCCGCATCGAGGATGGTCGGTTCCATCATGTAGTCAACGACGAGTGATTCCTCTGCATCGAAGTCGTTGAGGTTCAGCGGCGTCGCCGCCACGCCAGCATCATACGGCTTTCCCGCAAGATCTACGAACTGGCAGCCGAACGTTTCCATCGCCGCGTCAATCTGCTTTTCATACCAATCCAATCGGCTCGCGTAGCGCTTTCGTTTCTTCTCGTCGATGTCTTGCAGCGCTTTCTCGAACACGCGGACGAATCGCCAGGATTCCGTTGCGAGCTTCCGAAACGCATCCTGACGTTTTTGACCTTCATCTTGCATGGCGATACGCCCTTCTTTCTATTTCGGTTCTATCGGTTCGTTTCTACAAATCAGCTTAGAAATCCTGCAAACCAAACCTGTTATTACATCGCAATATTGTCATCTTCCATATTTTTTCGCTCTACGAAACGATGTAATTAACGCTATGTACACTTGACAGGGATAAATTTTCGGCGTAACATGATGGTAAGTAATCATCTTTACATTAAGTAATGTACTCTTCAATAGGAGGGATGTCAAGTGGTTTTCTTGGGCGACATCGCCGAAATCGTTGGCGGGAAAAATGGCTACCGCGCCCGCATGGAAGGGACGCAGCCGCTCTATACCAAAGCCGACTTCGACGACGACTATCACCGCATGAAATTGTCGACCGGAAGCCGGACAATCATCTATTATCAGACGCCGCCGGCGAGCGAGACGTCCGCGCTTCCGTCTGTCCGCGCGGCGCTGCTCTCGGATGCCAACCGGGGAAAGGTCATCTATCAGGCGTTCGCCGAGATTCGCCTGTGGAATGAAGCGGTGCATCCGCTCTATCTCTGCTACCTCTTGAACTGCTCGCAGGCCGTCGAGCGCCAACGGCAGATGCTGAACCAAGGCAGCGTCATCGCACGGATGTTCGCCGGCAGCTTGAAAGATATCCAGATTGAACTGCCGGACCTCGAGACGCAAGCGCAAATCGGCACGGTCTACGCGACAGCGGTCTATCAAGCGTATCTCGAAACGCAGCAGGCAGAACAGATGATGCAGGGCGTCGTCGCGATCTTGCGCAAGATGGAGCCGGACGGCACGGAGGAACGGGAGGCGATGACAGAATGATGCACCAGACGAAAACAGAATGGGAACGCGCGCTCGAGGCCGCCATCCAGTCCGTGCGGAAACTTTGCGACGTGGAGGTCTGCAAAGAGGTCGCACTCGGCCTTGTCGCATACAAATTTATTTCGGACAGCCATCCAGATTTGAAACGCGACTGGACGTTCCAGTTGCTGCTGAACCGCGCAAGCGATGGATTTTTGACGACGGACGAGCTCGCAGAGACGCTTCGAGCCGTTTCGCTCACTGTGCCGGATGCGGACGGCATCTTTGACGATATGGAAGAGCGTTTGCAAGCGCTGTCGCCATCCGAGGACAAGCGGGAAGACGTACTGAAAGCCATTTTTGAAGCGCTCGCGCCGTTTGATTTTTCTACGATGCATCCAGCCGCGCGTGGCGCTGCCTATGCGCGGCAGGTCGAAGCGCTTTCGGCCAATCGAAAAGCACCTGTCTCCGTCACGCCCGTCGCCGTCTCGGCGCTCATCGCCGCCATCGTCACGCAGGGCAAGCGCGAGAACGCAACCGTCAGCATCTACGATCCGACGATGGGCTCGGCTTCGTTGCTGCTGCAAGCAGGCGCATCCCTCGCAGATGAAACCGCCGTCAGCTACTACGGGCAGGAAATCGATCACCGTATCATGTGCATCGCTCGACGAAATTTCCTCCTGCACGGCATCGCGCCAGAGGCTGCGCATCTCAAAGAGGGCGACACGCTGGCCGAGGACTGGCTCATCAACCAGACGGAAGGAACGCCCTACGATATTGTTGTCATGAATCCGCCGTACGGCGCGCGCTGGGCAGCCGATCCGCATCTCGTCTATGATCCACGATTCATCGACGTCGGCATCCTGCCGCCGCGCACGCACGCAGACAACGCCTTTCTGTTGCATGGTCTCTACCATCTGAAGGACGATGGCGCGATGGCGATTCTCCTGCCGCATGGCGTTTTGTTCCGTGGCGGTCCGGACGGCAAGATTCGCCAATATCTCGTCGAGCACGGCCTCATCGACGCCATCATCGGACTGCCGGCGAATCTCTTCTACGGCACAAAGATTCCTTGCGCCCTGATGATTTTGAAGAAGCAACGTCAATCCCAAGACATCCTCATCATCGACGCCAGCAAGGAATACGAGCCAAACGGCCGGCAGAACATCCTCACGAAACAAAACACGCAGCGCATTTTGCTGGCGTACTTACGACACGAAGAAGAGCCGCATTTCTGCCACCTCGCGGCGCTCGATGAAATCCGTGCGAACGACTACAACCTCAACATCCCACGTTATATCGATACGTTTGAGCCTGCTCCGGAGTGCGATCTCCCAGCACTCACGAAAAAGATGGCTGTGCGTCGTCAGCGGATCACAGACAATAGAACCGAGCTGCTGCGCGCGATGCAGCAGCTTTCACCATGCGATGAAGATACGGCGCGCGCGATGCAATCCCTTCAAAAAATCTTGTACTGATTTTCAAAAATAATGAATGCCCATCAGCACATTTCATTTTGTGCCGATGGGCATTCGTCTAACATACGTTTTTCTTACACCTTATTCGTAACGGGTTGCGCGTACACTTTCAAATCATCCCATGAATCCGATTTTGCGATATCATCTTCATAGGCGATCAGATATCCCCATGTCTGCCCGGCATAAGCATCTTCCACGGACAATTTTCGAACAAGAGATTCTGCCGCCTTGCGTTTCGCCTGCACCTTAGCATCATCGCGGCCGCGCCGGTCTTTGCCCTCGATGATCCAATACGTTCCTGTGTCATCATACGCAACGAAATCTGGAAAATAGCGATCTTTCGGGTTATAGTAAATGAACGCGCCGTCCGACGGATGCAGCCTGTGCCACCATTTGATGTGCGGGGAAATCGTGAGGAGTTTTGCCAAAAGATACTCGCCACTGTAGGAATCGAAGGATTCGCTTTCAAACAAGGATTTGAACCACCCGGAATAAAATCTCCCACGGACAAAGTCTTCTCTGGATTCGATAGGATCATATACCTTGGCGTCAAATGGCAGCACGAACGGCAAAGGATTCATTTCTTTTGGCTGGATGCTCGGAACAGCTTTGATTCCTTCCTGCACCTTGCGGATATAGTCCTGCAGCACGCTTTGCAGCTCCATTTTCGCAGAGCTAAGAGATTTGACCGTCCATTGTGCGATGTTCGCATACTTCATGAACTTGGGAACCAGGAAGGAACTCACAAAATTCGCGGTTTTCACATTCGACGGAATCAGCTGGAGATTCAACACGACTTTTGACAGCGCTTCCGTGGCATCTTTGGCATCCACATGAATCGAATCCACCTCGGCACTTTCCACATCCACCGCGTGCAATTTTTTTCCAAGTGCTGCGACAATTTCCTTGCGGAGCCATTTGTAATAGGCGGCTCGCGTCACATTTCCGAGCTTGCATAAGGCTCGGACGGAATATTCCTCGTGCGTGTTGCTCAGTTCCCGGATCGCCCGGTAAGTTTGGTCGTGGCGCGTCCTCCCGAGTATCACTCCCCCTCTAGTTCCCTCAATTTTTTTAGGAAATCGATCTCCATCTGTTTTTGCAGGAGCTGTGCTTTCTGTATGCGGTTCTCGTGCCGGAGCCGCTCCAACTCGCTCATCTCGTCTTCCGCTTTCTTGCGGCCTCGGCCGTCTTTCAAGCCGACGATGCCTTTTTTCTCCTGTTTCTTGACCCACGTATAGACCTGCTGGTAAGAGACGTGGAATTTCTCAGCCGTAGCATTGTAGTCCAGGCCATTACCGATGCAGTCCGCTACGATGGATATGCGTTCTTCGAAAGTCGTCTTTCTGCCTTTTGTCACGATGGTTCGTCCTCCCGTGCCGGTTGGTTTGAGCTTCTCGTGACCATTATACTTCATCATCCAGATTTGCAGTTGGCGGCGGGAACGAATCCCGTATTTCTTACAGATGGCACCCTGAGATCCGGAACCAGAAAGGTAATCACGGACAGCGGATTCCTTGAGTTCGGCAGAGTATCTTCGCCATCGCCGGTCGGAGAAGGCCTCCGCTCCGCAACTCTCATAGTTGCGAAGCCAAGTACGGAAGGACTCGGGCGCGACCCCGACCGCCTTCGCCAAGGCCTTGATGCTTCCTTCGCCACGGTGGTATCTCTCAATGAAGTCGATCTTTACTTCTGCCGATATCCTTTCTTTGTACATAAAATGCCCCCCATCAGGTGATGAAGCAGGTTTATTTTTTTACCTGTCTACCTAATGGGGAGCATATCAAAAGGCCCTTGGTGGAGGCTTTCTTCGCGTGGGCGGAAAACCTGCGGAGAGAGATGCTGCCGAAAGGCAAGCTCGCTGCCGCGCTGGACTACGCCCTGAAAGCGAAAGACAGTTTCTGCCGCTATCTCGAAGACGGCCGCGTCCCCATGACGAATAATCCAGCGGAGAACGCCATCCGCCCCTTCACCGTCGGCCGAAAGAACTGGCTCTTCAGCGACAGCCCGCGAGGGGCAGCAGCAAGCGCCGCCATCTACAGCCTCGTCGAGACGAGCAAGGCGAACGGCCTCGATCCAGAAAAATATCTCTCCTATGTCCTGACCGAAATGCGAGGCAAGAGCTTCATCGGCAACCCCGAAATGCTCGAACGCTGGATGCCATGGAGCAAGAACGCCCAAGACAACTGCAAAGCGTGAATCTCATCTCATCCCCATCGATGCGCCGCCTGGCGTACTGATGGGGATTTTTTCTGTTTTGGGGTACGTCATGTTATTAGGCGCTTACCATGGAAATTCGCCCCGTACAAGAACGCGGTGTGATGATCATCGTGATGATGTGCCCACTGACAGACGAAGCCCCTGAGGCCAAAATGTGCCTCAGGGACTTCGTCATCATGATTTTTTTATTTCTCATCCAGCGACGTTTTGAGCTCCAGCGCCGTTCCATCTCCATAGATCAGTTTCGTAAGCTGCGTTGTAATGGAATACTGGCTCAGATTCGCTTTCGCGAGTTTCGCCTCTCCGCCGATGAAAGGATTCAGCTCCTTGTCGATGGCAACCACTTGGTCACCAGCCTTGAGCGTCCGCTTTGCTTCGAAAGGAATTTTTGTCTGCTTGCCCTCAGGAGATTTCAGGTAGATGTTGCCTGAGAAAGAGGCAATCGCCTTGTCGCTGTTCGCTGTGAGTGACAATTGGACGCGCAACTTCTGGGAGAATCCGAAAGGATCTGCCTGCACGATGCCCGCCTGCGCATTTTTCACCGCCACACGCTGGTCGATCTCATCTTGGATGGGCTTATTGACTTCCGCCAGCTTTGCTTTCCGAGCCTTGTCGAGTTCCATTAGATAGTCTTTCAAATTCGAGATTTCAAGAATCTGCCATGTGCCATCTTCCAGCTGGCGCATCTTCAATTCGAGCGTGAAGTCTTTTTGCAGCTGGCCATCCTCGATCGTGATGCCAACAAGAGAGAAGTCGCCATCGCTCTTCGTATACGAGACGCCCTTAAACTTTGACTTGTCAAAGCCGGTTTCCTTCGTCATATTGCTGGCGGCGTTCTGTGCTTTCTGATCATCCTTCGAGTCCGCCTTTTTGTCCGGCTCCTTCTTTTTGCCCGTCTTGACCCATTGTTCGATTTCCTGATTCAAGGCATCGACGATACTCGGCTTCAGTAGCTTAGCAAAGCCACTCGCTATCCCCTTGATGCTTTCATCCGTATCCTCGTCAGATTCCATCGCACTTTCCACGAACGCATCATAACTCGTACTGATGACATTCTTCGTATCAACATGTTTGCTGAACGTATCCCAGTCGTGCTTCTCCACCGACGTCTTGATCAGATCAAACGTGTAGGTCGGCGTCCGCTTGTAATACATGTATCCGGCGATGCCGCCAATAATCAAGACGGCCGCAACGATTCCGGCAACGATGCCTGTTTTCTTGCTCATAAAATCCCACCCTTTCCTATATCATGATGAGCAAATTTTTCCATGAATCCCCTACGACCTCCTCCGCAGTCCCTCGTACACCTGATGCAGCATGCCCTGCATGAACATCTGCATCGCGTTTTCGTTCTACGCGAGAAGCTCCATGAATACCTGATCTTGCTCAAAGTGATCGACGACGATGTCGCTGAACTTGTTCTATTAACATGTACTCTAAAATTTTAAGAGCCAGAATGTTCATTCTGACTGATGAATATGGATTTCCTCAATCACGTTATTCCGTACGACGAAGGACATCGTAAGGCTCTCATTCGCATTATATTCGTATATCGTTTTGTCTAATCGTTTGGCATGTTGCTCTTGTTTTACAGCATCCAATTTGGATGCAACGTGCCGTTCCGTCACAACGCTGTCAGCAGTTCCATAAACATCTGAAAGAACTGCCGCTGGCATTCCAATAGCTACGCCATCTGGCGTTTTCTCCCCTTTCCCTCGTGCGACGATATCAAGGGCAGTAGGATTTCCAGGATCTATTGGTATGAACGTAACGAGAATGCCACCATAGTAGTTCCTAACACCGCCTCCATATTTCGTAGAAGACCACGGCTGCCCCAAAACTCTATTGACCGTATTGATATTGTCGTTTGGATGAACTCCGTTAACAGCGACTTGGTTTGCATAAATAGAACAGCTGATCGGGATGCCACCAAGGTTGCCCATAATGACTGGCTCTCGTGCAAAAGCAACAGAAGATGTAGCCAAACATCCGAACGTTGCCATTCCAGCAAACAATGATATTGTGAGAAATTTTTTAGCAGACATAGTGTTTCAATCCTCCTCATCCGATAGCAACAATATCGTCATCTAGAAAAATTTCTTCTGGCAAGCATTCATGGTTGATAAAGTTTCAAAATTTGGCCAACTCAGGCAGCTGTCTCAACTTACCTTGATCGAGAGGGTTTCATTCCCCCTTCAAAGTCGCATAGAACTCGTCTGGAAAATGATTTTCGTAATACCCCGTATTGCTTGATTTCCAATTATATCGTCCGTAAAATTTAATGGTAAATTGCAAGTGCAAATTGAACAAATTTTATAATCAAGAAACATTATCAATGGCATAAACCTGATCGAGGAATGCATCGAAGAGTTCAGTCGGTGTATGGTAGCCGAGAATGCGCCTCGGACGCTGGTTGAGTTCGTCAGCCATGTTCAAGACATCATCTGCGCTCAGTTGCGCAATGGATGAGCCCTTGGGGATAAAATCGCGCAACAGGCCATTGTGGCGCTCGTTCTGCGGGCGCTCCCATGAACTGTAAGGATGCGTGAAATAGACCTTGGTGCCAAGGCGCTCAAATGTGGATAACTTCTCGAACTCTGGACCGTTGTCCGCCGTCATGGTCTTGAATACCTCACCGAAGTGCTCGCCGTACATCTCGTGCAGTTGCTGCATGGCTTCGTCAACGCCGGCGCAGGTGCGGCCGGATATGCGGATAGCAATGTAGTTACGGGTTACCTTCTCGACTGCCGTAAAGGCAACTGCCTCGCGGCCCTCGCGCTGGCCAACAACCGTATCCACTTCCCAATGGCCTATTTCTGTACCTTGGACAACGATGTCCGGCCGCTCCTCGATGCTGCGTCCCTTCATGCGCTTGTTCTTGCGGTTCCACTTCCTATGGCCTTTGCGTCCCAGAATATGAGGCAGCTCGAACAGGCTGATGGGCAGCTTGCCTGCCCATACCATGTTGTAGAGTGTCTTGGTACAAGGTATCTGTGCTGGCTCGAACAAGTGGTTAAGTCTTGCGTAGCCTACACAGGCATCCAAAGACCAGCGCTTCGTCCGCACCATCTTGGCCAGCCACTGTATAAACGGCTCGCAAGAGTCTTTGTCGAGCTTGCAGGGACGGCGTGAGCGCTTGCGATGCTCCTTATACGCATCCTGCCCGCGCTTGGCCTTGTACATTGGCTGGCGGCCGCGATTGCTTTTACGCTTGGGAGTGCCGCGTTTCAATTCGTAATGAATTGTCGTGTGAGCACAGCCTACCGCTTCAGCAATAGCGCGGAGCGACAAGCCTTGTCTTTGCAGTGCTTGAATCATACCGCGCTCTTCCAATGTAAGATGCTTACCCCGTTTACGTGGTTCCTCAAATGTGTTAGAATGTTGCTGATCCATAGTGATACTCCTTTGTTATGGTTTGTGCAAATTCCATTTTAACACAGGTTGTCACTATGGATTTTTGTTTTTGATTATCTGTTCAACTTCATTTTACAACGGACCCGTAAAATTTAATACCATACTCGATATAGAAGGCTGCTTCTCCGATCCTCAAAAGCTCATAGTTAGGACGCCCAGAATCAGCCGCAGGATCAATATATTCGTGGTATTCGTTAGCATCCGAATACATGGCAGGACAATCATAATCGTAGCTAAAACTTACGGAGTGATAGTTCGAGACTGGTCCATGACCGTCATCCGGCGCATAAAAGGTAGCAATTGCCAGCCGATATTGGGGTGGATTGTACAGCTGCACAGAGATAGAGGTCTTGTCGACATACAAGACATGTCCCTGATGGACGCTTACCATCGGATAGTTCGGATTCCCGGCATAATGCATCTGGATATTCGCATTAGCAGTGGCCGCTAAGCATAACATGATGAACGCTACCATCAACGAGAAAATTTTATTTTTCACGACGGGCTCTCCCCTCTCAAATTTGATTTACCGCCTTATCTGATTCGCTCATAGAAGCCATCGCCCTGGCAGTCGAAATATTGTAAGCGCCTAACAACCCACCGGATTCCTCCCGACCAGATTTCGTGAGATAATCAGACAAAAGCATTCATGGTTCGCAAAGTTTTAGAACTTGTAGAACTCCTGCAACTATCTGAACTTACACTGGTCGGGAGGTTTTCATTTTGAGCAGACTCTCAAACGCCATGCACCAGCAGAAGCTCGCTTCTTGGAAGCAGATCATCATCGACTGCCGGACGAGCGGGCTGGCCGACGCGGAATACATGCGCCGCCACAACATCAACAAGAGCAGCTTCTACTACTGGCTCCGCCTCATCCGTGAAGAACTTTTGGACGAGCATCCAGAATGCCTGCACCCATGCAAGCATCCAAAGAAACCTGCGCCTGCGCTGGAAGCTCCTGCTTCCTGCGCAGCGGCTTTCGAAACGCTCCCTGCGGAAGTTCCGTTTGCAGAAGCTGCTCCTGTCCGACAGGAAACTGCGCCTTCCGCTGTCTCGCAGCCCACGGAATTCGTCGCCGTCCGCGCATCTATGTCGCTCCACGAAAGAAAGCTCGCCGTCTCCTGCGGCCCGTTCCGCTTCGACCTCACGGAAGACACGCCACCGTCGCTCCTCCGAAAGCTTGCCGACGCATGGAGGGGATCGCCATGAAGCATCTCGACCTTTCCTCCGTCGGCGACGTCTATCTCGCCTGCGGATATACCGACATGAGAAAGTCCATCGACGGACTCGCCGCCATCGTCGAGCAGCAGTTCCGGATGAACCCGCTTGCTCCCGCGCTCTTCCTCTTCTGCGGAAGGCGCGCCGACCGCATCAAGGGGCTCTTGTGGGAGGGCGACGGCTTCCTGCTCCTCTACAAGCGGCTGGAAGACGGGCGCTTCCAGTGGCCGCGGGACTCTGCCGAGGCCAGGCGCATCACGCCGCAGCAGCTCTGCTGGCTCATTGAAGGGCTCAGCATCGAGCAGAAGACCGCCATCCGCAAAGTGCATCCCACCGCTTGCTCATGAAAAGAAAACCAAACAGGAATCCTACGGAAGCCTCCGTCTTTCGCGCTTCTCATCCCCGTGTGCTATGCTTCTTCCATACGAAAAACGGGGAGGGGAATGCGCATGACGGAAGCCGAGGCTGAAAAGCTCCTGCAAGAGAACCGGCAGTTGAAAGAGCAGCTAGCGCACATGGAAGAACGCGTCAACCAGCTCCTGCACGCCCTCTACGCGCCGAAGACGGAGAAATCCAAGGCCATCCTCAAAGACGAGGACAGTCCCGAGTTTTCCCTTTTCGGAACGTTCAACGAAGCCGAGCAGGAAGCGCGGCCGCAGGAGCCCGAGCCGGAGGTCGCGGAAACGGCCGTCAAGGCGCACACGCGCCGCAAGAAGACGTCCCGCGCCATCTCTCTGGAGAACCTCCCCGTCGAAAACGTCCCCGTCGACATCCCGGAAGCGGAACGCTCCTGCAAGATCCATCCGGGCGTGGCGCTCGTGCAGATCGGAGAAGAAGTCCTCCGCGAAGAGGTTGTCCTCTATCCAGCGCGGCTCGTCCGCCAGCGCTTCGTCCGCCCCGTCTACCAGTGCCCCGCGTGCAGGAAGGAAGACCGCTTTGGTATCTCCAAGGCGGACGCACCCGCGTCCCTCCTCCCGCACTCCATTGCATCGCCGTCCCTTGCCTCCAGAGTTCTTGCGGAGAAATTCCTCCTCGCTGTCCCCTTTCATCGGCAGGAAAAGGAGTGGGCGAAGCTCGGCCTCCCGCTTTCCCGCGCCACCATGGCGAACTGGGCGATCGCGCTCCACAAGTACTACATCGCGGAGCTCGTGCGGCATATGCATACGA
>Ga0256404_1005547_pt1 | contig 22173 bp, 19 predicted proteins | sample RumenRJG_01DNA_FD_185990 | JGI IMG/M metagenome (GOLD analysis project Ga0256404, IMG submission 185990) | Bovine rumen microbial communities from Lethbridge, Alberta, Canada - RJG_01 | ecosystem: Host-associated > Mammals > Digestive system > Stomach > Rumen | place: Canada: Alberta | collected...
ACTGCCTTAAACATATCCAATGTTACCGCGCTTTGGCGTGATAAAATACTTGAGCCGTATGAGGGGAAACTCTCACGTACGGTTCTTAGACGAGAAAGCGAGAGTAATCTCGCCGACTTAGTCGACACAATATTCGTAACTGTGCAGAAGAAATCGTTAACGCAGAATTAATTTACACCTAATCAGCACAGCCGCCAAGTTGGATGATATCTGCTTGGCGGCGTTTTTTAAAAAACTCTTGACAAATATATCGGAAGGTGATATAGTTATTACAACGTCCGATATATCGGATAACGATATAACAGCAAATGATATATCGGAGAACGATAACAGAGGTGAACTTATGTCTAAGCATAACGCACTGACCGAGCCTGTATATTATATTCTGCTGTCACTGCTTACGCCAATGCACGGCTACGGTATTATGCAGAACGTGAAAAAGCTGACAAACGGAAGGTTGAATATCGGCGCAGGCACGCTGTACGGAGCTATAAATACCCTGCTCTCAAAGGGCTTTATCACAGAGTACAAAAGCGATCCGTCCAAAAAGGAATACATCATCACAGAGGACGGGCGAAGCGTGTTGAACGCGGAGCTTAACAGGCTCAAAGAGCTTGTTAAAAACGGCGAAGAGCTTTTGGAGGGCTGATATTATGGATAATTCAAACATCACAAAATGTAAATTGTTTTTTTCGCTTGATAAGGAGCTTGAGTTTATCAATAAGATGAACAGAGAGGGCTGGAAGCTCGTCTATATCAAGTGCGGCTGCTTTTACACCTTTGAAAAAACAGAGCCGGACGAGTATTTTACCGTCCTTCACGCCACGGCAAAGGAAAAGGTTTTGGAGCTGTCTTCTTTTGCGGCTCAGTGCGGCTATCAGCCGATACCGCATACAATGGACGGCTTTGGCGACCTGCTGTATCTTACTGGCAAAAAGGCTGAGGTCTCGCCCGAATTTGTTTGTGAAGCGCCCGAAAAAACCGACAGTGCGAAAAGGATATATCAACGCTTTCGGATTTTAAGCATTATTTTCGTAGCAATTTCCGTTCTTCTTGTTCTGGAAAGTATATTTTTTATCGGAAGGAGAATGACTTTCCCCGGGGTTTCGGTTGTATTTGTCGTATTCGGCGTGCTGTTTATGATTTTTACGGCGGTGTATGTCGCTATGTGCATATATGCGCTTGTGCTGACAGCCAGGGCGCGGCGGAATATGAAGCAGCTGCAAAAAGAAAGTGAAATCTATGAATAAGGGTGTGTCGCTTTGAGTTATATATTGTTTCTTACACCTGTTTTCGTTTTATTTATCTTAGTTTATATCTCATATGAACCTAAAGCTTTGGAAAGGGAATTGACTATGGTTATTTTATCAAAGGACAAAACAAAATGCGCGGAGTATAACCGCCTTGCCGTTCAGCGCAATTACGGAAACGGAAAGGATAAAAAGTACGCGCTTGTGGGCAGCGTCGGCCATCATTCCGATATTTTGAACAGCTATCCGACAAAGGAAGCCGCGGTCAAAGAGCTTGAAAGAATCTACGCCGCCTATCAAAACGGCGACAAAACATATGCTGTATAATCGGTTTTTTCTGGTTTTTTTGACAAATAAAAGGCTTTCGTATATAATATGACAGACAGGAGGGCTGCGTTTTGAAAAGATATGTTATTGCCGAATAAGCACTGGCTATTCGGTATCGTTTGAATATTTTATAGCCATTGCTTACCCTAAAGCATTTCAATTTTTAGGAGGCAACAATGAGCTATATCAAGGCAGACGATGTGCTGCCGCAGAACATTATTAAAATCATTCAGCAATACATTGACGGGGAAAATATTTATATTCCCAAGAAGGACGGCTCCCGCGTCGATTGGGGAGCGAAAACAGGCGTTAAAAAAGAGTTGCGCCGACGAAACGCTTTGATTTATCGGGAATACCTTGACGGCGAGACAGTTTCGATATTGGCAAGTCGGTATTACCTTTCCGATAAATCCATTCAGCGCATTATCCGTGAAATGAAAATTTGTGAGTCTGCTTAGTGCAGGCTCATTCTTTTTTATAATGGTTTTCAAGGTTGATTTACAGCGGAATGCTTGATATGATGATGTCAGTAAATCGAAAGGGTGTTTACAATGGATAAATATAAATACATCACGCTTCGTGAGCGTCCGGAATTAAAGGATACAGCCGCCAAGTGGTTTTGTGAAAAATGGAACGTACCTGTTACCGCTTATCTCGAATGTATGGAGGATTATCTAAGCGGTAATACCGAATATGGCTGGTACCTATGCCTTGACGGAGATCAAATCATCGGCGGTTTGGGCGTTATTCAAAATGACTTTCACGAGAGAAAGGATTTATTTCCGAACGTTTGCGCCGTCTATACGGAAAGCGAATACCGAAAGCAGGGGATCGCAGGAAAGCTCTTGGATTTGGCGGTGGAGAATTTGCGGTCAAAGGGAATTTCGCCGGTTTATCTCGTGACCGACCACATCGGCTTTTATGAGCGATACGGCTGGGAATTCTTTTGTATGATTCAAGGCAGTGATCCCGAGCCGTCAAGAATGTATGTACACTATTAAATGAAAGGATAACACGCGAGATCATTCTTTCAGTCAAGTAATTGTCGGTACAGCTGATAATCGAGATCCTTGAACACATTGAAGATCACGTCGATCCCGCCGCCCGACTCCTGTCGGAACTCTCTGACGGCGTCGACCGCGATCTGTGCGGCGCGGTCGTTCGGAAAATGGAACTCGCCTGTCGAGATACAGCAAAACGCAATACTGTCGACGTCATTCTCATACGCTGTCTCCAGACACGAACGGTAGCATGACCTGAGCAATTCCTCATCTTCTGCCGTCAGGCGATAGCCGACGATGGGGCCGACCGTGTGGATGACATAGTCGCACGGCAGATTATACGCCGGGGTAATCTTTGCCCGACCTGTCGGCTCGTCAAAGCCCTGTTCCTTCATCATCCTGCCGCAGGTATGGCGCAGCTGCACGCCCGCAAAGGTATGGATGGCGTTTACAATCCTTATCCGAATCACACATTTGGGCAGAAAGGGACGAAGCGCAGGTTTTATCTGCGTTTTCAGTCCCCTCAAACAACTCGGAATAATCCTCGTCGGAACAGCCCTTGATGAAGATATGGCAGACGCGTTCGCCGTTCTCGGTGGTAACATAGATTCGTTCCACTACCGATCGGATTAGTGAGGTCAAGACTTCCGGCGTCGCTTCCTTTGCGTATTCGGCAAAGGACAGCAGAACCTTTCTGATCTGTTTTAGTTCCGTTTCAATGTTGCGGGATTCGCTTTTCAGCGCTTCGATCCTGCTCAGAACCGCTTGCTGTTTTTCGAGCTCGTCCTTCAAGCTGTTGATGTCCTCTTGATAGAACGGCTTGATGTCGTCGTCGGCGTCGCGCATATTTCTGATTTGCGCCACAATGTCGGCTTTTATCTTTTCGACCGCTTTCTTTGTATCGCGATACTCTCGCTCATTCTCGTCGGAAAGGATCAGCCTGTCGATGCGCTCCTGTATCAGCTCATAGTAGTATTCGCTGTTCTCGTCGTTGATCTCGGATAGCTTCTTTACGACAAATTCATCTGTCAGCACACCGTCAACAGCGATAAAACCGCATTCCTTTTTACGGTAGCCGGGGCAGGTATATTTGAAGCGTGGTTTGCCGTTCGTCCATCGGTCGGATTCGGAGGTGACGTTCAGCCGCTTTCCGCAATACGGACAGTGGATCAGTCCGGCAAGCAGCGCGTTAGTACGCCTATGCGGACGGTTATATCTCTTAGCGATCTCCGCCAACAGCTTTTGGGTCTGTATCCATTCCTTTGAGGATATGATCCCTTCGTGTCGGCCGACCGCGATGATCCACTCTGACACATCCCTGTTTCTCCTGCCCTGTGAGAACTTGGGATTGAAGAATGTGGAATCATCGTCCTCGATCTTATACTGATCAGTTCTATTATACACCGAAACGCCCGAATGTCCATCATAATCCGATGATTCTCCGTAAACATTTGCGTCTTGATCGAGAAAGTATTGATAGGCTCTCTCATCGGCGGTACAATAGATCGGATTGCGCAGAATGTCCTTCACGGCAAGCTCTGTGAATTTCGCGCCCTGCTTCGTTTTATGATCTTCTCCGATAATGGTTGCCGTTTTGCAAATGGATCGCTCCTGCAAAAAGATTTTAAAAATCTTTTGAACAAGCTTCTTTTCGTCATCAAGGCTGACAAGGTAAGTGATCGCCGTTTTATTCTTACCTGAGCCTACCGACACACGCTTTGTGGTGAATCCCGTCGGCGCTCTGCCGCCTAACCATCGCCCGTCTTTGGATAGCTCCATCAGGTTATCCTGGATACGTTCGGTGATCGTATCGCGCTCAAACTCGGCGATGATGGCAAGCACCTGAATGATGATCTTTGAGGTGCTGATCTGCGTATTGATATTATTGGAGCACACTAAGAGAGTTACGTCAAAGCGCTCGAAGTATTCGAGCAGGCGCATCAGATCGGCGGTCTTACGGCTGATACGGTCAAGCTTGTAACAGGCAACAGCCTTTATCTTGCCGTTCTCGATATCGTGAAGCATGCGCTGAAAATCAGGTCGGTCGGAATAGTAGCCGCTCAGTCCTTTGTCCTCATAGTGTTCAAACTCATAGTCATCGGGAAGGCTGAGCTGGAACTTGGCGTAGTCGGCGCTCTGCTTGAACTGAACGCCGATACTGTCACCTTTATGAGTGATCCTTGATTTTCTGGCGTAAATGGCTACCTTACGGTCGTCATCCGCAAAAGATATCCTGTTTTTCTTTTTCATTGATAACTCTCCTCCTTGTGTGGGGCAGGTACAAACCTGCCCCACTTGAATTTTTTAAGCGGCAATCGGTAATTGAAATTCCTTTCTGCCTATATGTATGATCTGGATGTTCTCCTTGATCGTTTTCAGCTCACTCGCCGAGCAGTGGCCGAGAGTCGCCGTAGCATGATTTGCAAACGACGACTGAAACTCCTTGATAAACTTTTTGCTGTTTGCACCCATATGTATGACTGCTGAACTGCAAGTATTTGACAAATTATATAGCCTCCTTATCTTATGAAAAGCGTAAACGCATTTTAACCTTCAAGGGAGCAAACCTATATAGTTTAATTATAACAGCTGCTCCTGATTTCGCGAAGCGGTAAACTGACGAAAAGCGTCGAAGCTATTTCTGTCGTTTCCGTTTAATCCGCCGGTTCAACCTCTTAAGGCTGTGACCACTGCTGCGCCAAACTAAATCAAGCGAAACAATGTGGCAGATAAAGGCGCACGCGCCTGTCAACCGTCAACTGTCAACCGAGGGTAAAGACTTTTTCAATCAACACGGTTTGTCCCTTTTAGGTATTTTATTATTTTTCTTACTATTATTGGTTTACATGGTTTACAAACACAGAGAAACCTACTAAACATCAGGCTTTCTGATGTCAACAGCCCTGTCAACCGAACGTCAACCGAGTTGTCAACTCAGAGAGTTTAACAGGTCAATCAAACGGGAGATCGTCATCAGGTGTGATCGAATTGTCAACCAACGGTTGTTCTTTAATTCGCTCCCAACCTTTTTGCGAACCGTACTTGGCGTAGCGCTTCGGGTGCTTGTAGGCTCGCCAGCCCTTGATGGTACCGTTCGCGATACCCGTGTTCATGATTTCGCATATCTCGCGCGTCTCCCATGACTGGGGCTGATTGTACGGATGATCGAGCGCCTCGGCGTAGAGCAGTTTGGAGCAGACGCGGTCGCCGGTAAAGTCCTCTAAGAAAGCGTAGATCATTCCGGCTTGCGTATCCTCCTGCATGAAGTCCTGTTGCCGGTCACGCAAGTTGTTTTGGAGTTCCGCCGTAAAGGACAGCTTGTAGTCGCCGCTGCGATAGATGACCATCGCCTCCGCCCACATCTGAGCAACGTAGCGGCGTGCCGCTTTTTCATCCGCAAGGATATGTACCTCTGCGCGTTCGGGATAAACATTCACAGGAATGAACCTTCGATTGCCTGTCCGATCTCTTGGTAAAAAGTCCTGACGGTTCGTCGTCCCAGCAAAGACGCATTGGCGCAGCCTGTCCGCCGGATGGGTCTCATACGGCACCTTGTAGGTCTCCTTCTGGCGGCTGAGAAAGGACTTGATCTCCTCGATGCTCTTGGCGTTGGCGGTCGCGATCATCTCGCTCATCTCGATGATCCAGTGACCCTGCAGCTTGCGGTAGACGTTCTCGTCGTCGAGTTTACGCAGATCGTCCGAAAACCACTCGTCCCTGATCGCCATAAAGCGGAAGAATGTACTTTTGCCCGCGCCCTGACCGCCGACTAAGCAGAGCATGGTTTCAAATTTACACCCGGGATAGAAAGCTCGGTGGATTGCCCCGAGCATAAACAGTTTTAAAGCCTGATAGTTGTATTCGCTCTCCTCGCTCCCTAAGAAATGGCGAAGCGCGTATCTGATCCGCTCCTTACCGTCCCATTGGAGTTGATCGAGATAATTCCGAATCGGATGATAACAGTTTTCGTTGGCAACAATGTCGATTGCCTTTAACGCCTTGTTTTCATTCGTCAAACCGTAGTTTTCTTCGAGATATAACAGCAGATAATTCATATCTGTATCGGTAATCGTGGAACCTGTCCGTTTCCACCACAGCGGCTTGACAATATCTACCCTCTCGGTCAATAGATTCTTTGCGATCGCACCCTGTAGCTTAGGATCGCTTTTCAGAACCTTGACACAATTACCGATGCTGTTCTTGACGCCGCCCTTTTGGTATGCTTCAAGGGATTCTTTGATCTGTTCCGTTGATTGATTATTGTTATTGGTCGTGTTCTTATCTCCCCTCATTAGTTTTATGATGTTGGATTTGTTGATTAGGTTCGCGGTCACCGATTACTCGATCCACTTGATAGCGAACCATACGAAGTTTTGCCAACTCTTCTTTCAGCGGGTTGTATTGCGCTCTCAGTCCGGCATATTCCGCTCGAAGACCGGCATACTCACGTTGCCACTCCTTGATGTTGATCGGTTCACCTTTCAGTTCATCGGTCAGTATGCGGCGGGCAGCGTAAAACTGCCGCAGTTCGGAGTCATGTGAGCTTTTGTATTTTTCGCGCTGTTTCTTCCATTTGAAGCTGTTCAGCTCGTCATGGATCGTCTTTAGGCGGTGAAAGATCTCTGCACTGCGGATCAGCTCACGGAGTTGTTCCATGCGTTTTGATTTCGCTTTCATACTGCCTTTCAGCGTTCCAAACGAAGCGTCCAATGCCGATAACCGCGATTGCAATTCGTCCACAGTCAAAAGATGATTGTCGCGCAAATAGTTGATGACCTCCGTCATCCTTTTCAGATTTCCGACCTTGCCTTTTTGACTGTATGCGCCTGAGCTTCGCTTGACATAATAGTCCGTCAGAAGCTCCACAAGATTCGGCGTTTGCGACTGTGATAGTTCCTCCCTGACCTCTGCGAGCCAAGAGAACAGCGATTTGATTTTCTTTGTGATGTCGCGTATCAAGCGGTTGGTCGCCTTGATCCAGCGGTTCAACTCACCCTTATCGGTTTTGATCCCCTTTGCTTCCATCTGACGGACGGTCGGTCCCTCGTGGATGGTCGGGATCAGGTCGAGTCCCTGCCGTTCATAAGATCGGTGGTCGATCCGCTCGGTGATCCCATTTTGCTCAAACGCCTCATTCACCATTTCGCACCATGCTTTGCGCCAAGCCTCTAAGGTCTCGGGACTGTGCCAGTCGGTAGTCGCCACCGCATTAAACTTCGGCTTGCCGTTGCTGTCATGAACAGGATCGCCGTTTTTATCAACCAAGTATTCTCGTTTCTGCTTTTGTCCCCAAGTGCCGTCGGGATTGATCGGGCGCATGGTCGTCAGCACATGAAAGTGCGGATTAGGAATACCGCCGCCACCCTTGTCCGGCTGATGGATCGCGAGATCGGCGACCATCCCTTTACCCACAAAGTACCGTTGCACAAACTCTCTCGCCAGCTCGATATTCTCCTCCATCGTCAACTCGTTTTGCAGAGCGATATCGAAGCTGTAAGCGAGCTGAGCTTTTTTATGGCGCTCCACGAGCTCGACCGCGTTCCATAGTGTTGCCCGATCCTGATACTCGGGCGGTGCGTGTGGCGGTAAGATAATCTCGGAATAGATAACACCCCCTTTCCTCGTATAGTCGCTGTACTCGCCATAATAATCGCTGTAGAGCTTTTCTCCTGCTCGGTACGCAGCGGCAGCTATCGCGCTTTGACCGGCGCTGCGTTTGATTTGCTTCACACCGAAATGATAGAGTGCGATGCTCAGTCACCGCCCTCAGTATCAAGGTTGTTGTCCGTCGCATAAGCGACAAGTTCTTGAACGGAAGTCAGACGGAATATCCGCTCAGCTAAGAAGTAAAATGCTTTTGGAGATAACCCTTTTACCTTTGGCTCAATACTCTCGACCATAGCTCCGAGGGTAATCAATCGGTGATTACGCTTTTTGCGTTCGCTTCCTTTTAGAAACTTCGCACGGTTTTGCAGTCGAATCAGCTTATGCTGCTCCTGCTCGAGCTGCTGCTCGGTTGCTTCGCATTGCTTTTCCAATGCTTTTGATTTGTCTTTCAGATTTCCACTCTCCTTTGAATTTAGGGTTAGCCGCATACGCGGCGCAAGGGTTCCCTTGTACGGAGCTGTGCGAACGAAAGCTTTTCAAAAAAGCCTCCTCGCAGAGCGCACATACATTTGATGTATAGAAGTGCGCCCTTACTCCGTAAGGGATTTAGTTTGCCGTTCTACCCGGGAGCCGTTGTCCTGCCCCCCATTTTGAGGGGCGTATCCCGGCATTGGTACGCTGAATGCGGTACTTCGCCTGCCGGTCATATCCTCCCGGACGGTCATTCAGTTGTGAATGCAGTCCGGTGAAGAACCACTGTCTCTATTCTACTCACAAAGTTCAAAAATCCGGAAATCTTGCCAAATCTGCAACTTTTTTCTCGTTCGACATCTTTCGATTAACAAATCTGCAACTCCGAAGTATCATTAAATCGAAAAAATACGAGGAGGCGCATATCATGCCATTATTACCCGGGACGCCCGGAGAACGGATATCCGATCTGTGCAACGGCAGACATATCTCGCAAAAGGAATTGGCTAAGAGGATCGGCGTATCCGCACCTCAGTTGAGCCGTATCGTCAGTGGCGAAACAAAGACGCTCAGCAGCGATATCCTGATCGCCGTCGCCAAAGAGTTCAAGGTATCTACCGATTACATACTGGGATTATCCGAAGTCAGTGCTCGCAAAAGCTATGATATATTCGAGTTGGGATTTTCCGAAGGAGCCGCAAAAGGTCTTGTGACCGGAGCGGTGGATATGGAGATACTCAATCGGATGTTGGAGCATAAACAATTTCCCAAACTGACAAACTTGATCCGTATCTACTTTAAGGATACGGCGGCGAGAGGAATCATGGCGCGCAACCAGATCATCGACATGGCGACCGCCTCTTTATCCGATTTTGTCAAAGAGCACCCGGACAAACGAGCGGCGGTGCGAGAGGATCTGCAATTCATGAGCGCTCAAAAGCTTGGCAAGCATGAAGCGGAGATCGAAAAGATCAAGAGCATATTCCTGTCGATCCTTCGGGACATAAAAAAAGACATAGACAGCGGTAAGCAGCCCGAAAAGACTGCCACCGCCGCTATGCTTCAAGGCGTACAAGACGAAATAAGGGAACGATCACAGGAGCATCTATCTAAAGATGACGTCGCGGATATTGTAGTCAATCAATTTGGCTTGGCGTCCAAAATAAACGAAAAATCCATCAGCCTGTTCAAAAAGCTAATGAAAGGTATGATGAAATAGTGGGTGAAATTAAATAGAATACTTATTGATAGAACAAACAACGGCAGAGAGAAATACGGTAGCGAAGAAGATAACAGCGTCGAAAATGAAGATGATTATGACGAGAATTACAAAGAAGACCTTGATGAAGATGAAGATCAAGGCTGGGGTCAGTCGATGTAGCGTTGTCCGGAATAAGTGGGTGTAAAAAAGCCGTCCCGAAGGACGGCGATAGAAATTCTTCAAGCAGGGAAGGTATCAATGGAGCATTTTCCATCGAGAAATTGATGTTATTTCCGAGTCAAGAGCCGAATAAAACACCCAAAAAATGCCTCTGTTGCATAAAAAGAGATTCAGTGAAGATATAGTTGGATAACACACGCTTGACCTTGAACATCATACAAAACCGTGCCCTGCTCGGTGTCAAAATCGAGAAATGTTTCGCCTGCAGCGACTGAAAAACAGAGGTCAAGCATCAGCCAAGACTTGCCTTCCTTTCGTTTACCTGCGACGATACTCAGCCCGCGCGGGAGCAAATCTTTCACGACAAACTGAACAGGCTTGACGGTTTTCTTCATCAATTCATCGCCGCTTACGGTTCTCAGCTTCTTAAATTTCTTTTGCTTTTGGGATGGTTCTTTCAGTTCGTTTTCAGCTGGCATCGGCTCACTGTATGTGCGGTGAACATAATATCTGCCTTCTGCTATATCATTTTTGTGTTGATTCATTTTAAATTCCTTTCAAATAATAGAATATATGTACGAATAAACTTAGATGAAAATATCCCGCGCCGGGGACTATTCCTTATCGGAATATACCTCCGATGCAGGATGACTTCTTCTATAAAACTAACGATCACTTATTCGTTCAATTATTTAGTTGTTATAAACTATTTGAGCTTATGTGTAACGCAAACGGCGACGCCTTGTATCTTCAAATCATCAGGATAGATGTCAGGGTATGTTTCCTTATCCTTGTTGCAAGAGCGAAGGACATACTTGTCATCCTCTTTTTGCAATAGTTTAAGGTTATTTTTGCCTTCATAAAGAGCTACAACATAATCATCGACGTCGGCGGTATTCTGCTGTCTTACAATGACATAATCTCCGGGATAGATTCCAGCGTCAATCATGGATTCACCTTTTTCAATCAGAGCAAAGAATTCACCTTTGCCGACAATACTTTCGGGCATACGGATATATTCGATGACGCTTTCTTCTTCCTCCTGACCTTCGCCGCATTCAACATAGCCAAGCACTTTCATATATCTCGATGGACTTTCCATACCCATCTCGGTTGTATTGATACTTCTTCGGCCGTCATATTGAAGCACGCCGTTCTCATCCATCTCTTTGAGATAACGATGGACAGAAGAGAGAGGAACGCCGGTACCCGCAACGATATCTCTGACGGAAGGATAGCGCATATTCTCAGCGTAATACTGATTGATATATTCAACGATACCGCTGTATCTATCGGTCCTTTTCTTACCCATATACTCACCAACTAAAAGCTTGACTTTGAAACAGAATGTTCTAATGTTGAAATAATAACATATTTGTAATCTGTTGTCAATAGATTTGGCACAAATAGTTTTGTTTTTATATCTCTGATGCCGGTTGCCTTGTTTTTTGTTAGGCTGCTCATTTTTTGATGTATTTTCTTTAAAAGAAACACTTGCAATTTTGTGAGTTGTAAGGTAACCTACGAACACCTCGAGAGAGGCTCTGGGGTCCCACACGCATCCCTATGCGGTAGGGAGAGGACGAACGGCGGACACGCGTGTCCCGCGAGGTCAAGGAGCACCTACCTGATGCGCCTACCTAGTACAGCCGATGAGGACGAGCGACACTAGGCTTTTTGTTTTTGCTACACAACTACAATGGCAGGGGCAGATGAAACATCAATCATCTGTCCCTGTCCTTTGTACTTTTTTGATTGATATCACATAAAAAGACGAACAACTTTATGCTGCACAACCCTTTCACAAACGCTCACAAATCGCCTGTGGCACGAGTTTGGTTTTCACCCGAGTGTTTACCCTATAATATGGCACAATCCGCAAATGCACTTATAAGGTTTTCTCTCGTTCGATTCATAAACTGAGTCAATATCAGCAGAAGAAAGAGTCTTTCGATGTGCTTTTCAAAAGTACAACAGCGGGGCTACCAAGATATCATCACCGCTGCTGTATATCTTCATATATTTCTGTTGTCATTTTCACACCAAGTTTGAATTCCTCGATGTAGGCGTCGCGTTCCGAAATAGCAATCAGCGATAACTGACAGCTATCTATCTGCTCCAGCTTTTCCCTCTGCTGCTCGGTAGTCAGCATAGTACGATGCTCATCGATCAGTGCTGTCGTTTCAGACAGTTTCTTTTTAGTATCCTTACTCTGCTTGTACTCACTTGGATTCACGTTGCCAAAGTAGAAGTGCTCTAATGTGGTCATAGTATCACGCCCCCTTCAAGCTCAACACAATACCATAAGTTTTGAAAAAGTCAAGTAAAAAATGAAAGCAATTTATTCTTTACATACCAGCAAATGCTCTTCGCCCAAATCGTAGTACAGGGTCAAATGATCCTTTGAGGTATCGTATACACGCAGAACTCCTTTGATATCATCCGCGAGCTCCGTTACTCCATTCGTTACATCGGCAAACTCTTTCAGCAGGTCGGGAGAGAAAGCGATTGTGCTCTCTTTTTCAAACACCGCGGTATAAAGAATCCCTGCTTCAACAAGATCCTGAAAAATATGGCTGCCGTAGCTCAGCTCGGGAATATAGCCAACCTTGGATTCTGAGACCTCTGCAATCACGGAAAATTCGCTGATATCTGAGAAGCCGGACGGTACGCCGAGTTCCGGTGACGATGTGCATATCCTGCCGGGCGTCAGAAGCAGTAAATGTTTGCCCTGATTGCGGAAGCGCCAGTTGACTTGAGAGATCGCTTCCTTTATCTCATACTTACGGCGGTACGGCATCTGATAGTAGAGGATAGGATCGATATACACAACGCCGTCGATGGCGATCTCACGGGAAAATCCCATAGACACCCCCTTGGTTTCGAGCAGGATACGCCTGTTATCTACGCCGTCGGGGACAGTGATCTTATCTCCCTCCGCTGTCAGCTGCAGCGGACGGCACTGCAAAAGATCAATGACATAGCTGCCGTTAGGAGCGAAGTTAATCGTGTATTCCGTATCAACAGGATATTCGTAATGGGTTTGGATCAACTCGAGGATGTCACGCATATCAGTCATCAGCTGTTCGTTCTTCGTTAATCCGTCACAGGTGATGAAGAGGACGTCCCTCCAGTCGCCGCGTTCTCTGAGACGGCTCTCGGTTTCGTAGTTGTGCGAGTAAATCATATTTTTTAAATATCGCGGTACAGATTTACAGATGTTCATCGCGTCAAAGCCTTCGACATCGTTCGTGTCGGCGCTGATAGCGTCCACGATCCTCTGAGAAAACTGCTGTCGATCACTCATGTCCGTGCTGAGGACCTTTGTCGGCGCGTCGAGAGAAACCAATCTTGGATAAGAACCTGTTCTGCGGTCGACCGCTGCCGTACCTAAACCCATGACGAGCCGCAGCATACCGGATTTCGGCTTTTCGCTGCCCATGCGGTAGGGGCTGACTGAATAACCGACACCCGCCGTGCAGGGCATGAAAAAGCCCTCATACCGCGAGCCCGATACGCGCTGCACCAGAATAGCCATCTGTTCGTCGCGCTTATCCAGCCCCCGGCGTTTTCTGTAGTCGAGCGCGGACATGCTCATCGTGCTGGCATAGACAATTTTGACTGCTTCTTCAAACTTTTGCAATCGTTCCTCCGGATCGCCTTGATTGCCGCAGAAAACAGATTCATATTTACCGGCGAAGGCGTTCCCGAAGCCATCCTCTAAGATGGAACTGGAACGGACGATGACCGGATCGTTACCGTAGTAATCGAGGATTCGACGAAACTCCGACTCGATACCGGTCGGGAATTTGCCCTCCATGATCTTTTTCTCAAACTCTCCGGCAAGAGTAAAATAGCCTTCCTCCGTCCGCTGTTTAATCCTCAGATCCCAAAAGCCGTTGTCCACTATATACGCATAAAAAACATCTGAGCCGATGTAGTAGGAGTCGTGCGGTTCAAAACGCTCAAAGATGTCCGGGCGATGGTTCTCGACAATCTTTCTGGAGAGCAGCATACCGCACGCCTTGCCTCCGATCATACCGGTACCGACCATTCGGGAATGAACTTCAAAATAGTCCTCCGGCGTGAAGTTGCTCTTGATAAGCTCGCGCATTTTACTGTCGCGCGTCAGCATGATATTGCAGATCTTTGAGCAATCCTCGGTGACGTCCACGCCGTTTTGGTGGAGGAGCTTGGTTCGGAAGAAAAATCGCTCCCAACTATCGACATTCTGATCCTGTGCCTGGGTTGCTTCTTTGTTCATCACGCTGTAGAAATGACTGACCTCGGTGCCGTCCCTTAGCACGGTGAAGCTGTTATCCTCACGGCTCAGACGATAGGGCTGGAACATGGTCTGCGAGTAGCGGTTCCATACCTTCATCGGGCGGACAAATACATCCTTTTCATCCTTATACACATCGAGGAAAAGCTGAGTTGTATCGCGAATCGTCGCAATCGCGTCAAAGGAATGTCTGCCGCGGATCAGCGGAAAATACGCAACGGTGTCGAGGATAAACAGGTAAGGACAGGTGAGGTGGAAGAAGTTGCCCATCATCAGGTCTGTTGACCACGCCTGTTCGAGTTCAGAAAGACAGTCAAAGATGTAGAACGTGTCATAACCCTCGCGCTCGATTAGGTTGTGGATATTGACGGTGAAGGTTTCAAAGCGGTGGGATAGCTCTACATGCTCGATCCTCAGTCCCTCGCGCGGGGTGAGAATCGGCTCATGCTCTGCAAAGCGGATGTAGATCAGGTTCCTCCCGTCTGCTATCGCCTGATTGGAAAAACGCTCCGCAACATAGCGGAACTCGTCAAGCGACGGTACCTGCCAGACGACATTGTCGCCGAGACGGATGTTCTGTAAAGCGTCGTCCATCATCGGGATTCCTGATTTAGTTTTTTCAAATGCAGCCATGTTAGTTCCTCCTGATAGTGTTATGTGTCGATAGTGGAAATGGTGAGCGTGGTTTCCTCTAATACATCCAAAAGTACACGTACTGTATCGAGCGAGGTAAAGGCTGTCACGCCGTTCTCAATCGCTGTTCTGCGGATCGCGGCGCCGTCCTCGTAGTGCACACCTGATAGGATCGCGCGCGTGTTGATCAGGTAGCTGACGTATCCTGAGCGTAGCGCGTCGAGGAGTTGATTTGAGCCTTCACTAATCTTTCTCAATGTTCTGGTCTTGATACCGTGCTCTCGTAGCACTTTTGCAGTTAGATCCGTTCCCTCAATATTAAAGCCGAGGTTGTAGAAGCGGCGAATCAGCGGGATCGCCTCTTCCTTATCTTCATCGGCAAGGGTCACGATGACCGTGCCGTAGTTCTGCACCTTCGTGCCCGCTGCGACGAGTGCCTTGTATATCGCTCTCGACAGGCTCTTGTCATAGCCGATCGCTTCGCCGGTGGACTTCATCTCAGGGCTGAGGTACGCGTCGAGGCCCTTGATCTTCTGGAACGAGAAGACCGGCACCTTGACATAATAGCGCTTCTTTTCCTCGGGATAGAGCTGGAAAATACCCTGTTCCTTCAGCGACTTGCCTAAGATGACCTCCGTCGCAATATCCGCGAGGGAATAACCTGTACTCTTGCTCAGGAACGGTACGGTTCTCGACGATCTCGGGTTGACCTCGATGATATAGACGTCGTCATGTTCATCCACGATGAACTGAATATTATACAGACCGACAATGCCGATCGCCTTGTCGAGCTTCTTTGCATATTGCAGGATGATGCCTTTTACTTTATCCGAGATTGAGAAGGATGGGTAGACCGAGATACTGTCGCCCGAGTGGACGCCAGTTCTCTCGACCAGCTCCATAATACCGGGGACGAATACGTCGATACCGTCGCAGATCGCGTCGACCTCAACCTCTTTGCCCGTGATGTACTTATCGACTAAGACAGGTTTATCCTCGTCAATCTCAACGGCGGTCTTTAAATAATGCCTCAGGTCTGCTTCCTTACTGACGATCTGCATGGCTCTGCCGCCGAGCACGAAGGACGGACGGACGAGGACGGGATAGCCGATCTCAGCGGCGGCTTTTACACCCTCTTCGATCGAGGTGACCGCCTTGCCCGCGGGCTGAGGGATGCCGAGTTCCTTGATGATCGCGTTGAAGCTATCTCTGTTTTCAGCTCTTTCGATCGCTTCGCAGTCCGTACCGATGATCTTCACGCCGCGCTCCATCAACGGCTGTGCAAGGTTGATGGCTGTCTGACCGCCTAAACTTGCAATAACGCCCTCGGGCTGTTCAAAGTCGATGATCGCCATGACGTCCTCGGGAGTGAGCGGTTCAAAGTACAGCTTGTCGGCTGTTGTATAGTCGGTGGAAACGGTCTCGGGGTTGTTATTGATGATGATCGCCTCGTAACCCGCACGCTTGATGGTCTGTACCGCATGGACGGTAGAGTAGTCGAACTCGACGCCCTGACCGATTCTGATCGGGCCTGCGCCCAAAACGATAATCTTCTTTTTGTCGGTGCAGATGGACTCGTTTTCCTCTTCAAAGGTCGAATAAAAATACGGGACATAGCTGAGAAACTCCGAGGCGCAGGTATCGATCATCTTGAACACAGGGAGGATGTTCGCATCCTTTCTCATTTGATAGATCTCAAGCTCATCATAACCCCAAAGATGTGCGATCGCCGCGTCCGAAATGCCCATCCGCTTTGCGCGATACATCATATCAAGGTCGCCGATATTCCCGCGCAGTTCCGATTCCATCTGTACGATGTTTCTAATCTTGCGCAGAAACAGCTTGTCAATCGCGGTCAGACAATGGATATTGTCGATACTGCCGCCTTTGCGTATCAGCTCCGCGATTGCAAAGATTCTGTCGTCGGTATCGCGGGTGATGTAGCCGCTCAGTTCATCGGGAGTCATCGAATCAAACCGCGGCAGATAAAGATGCTCCGCGCCGATCTCCATCGAGCGCACCGCTTTGAGCAGGCTTTCCTCGATGGTCCTGCCGACGCTCATCACTTCACCGGTCGCCTTCATCTGCGTGCCGAGGGTGTTCGGGGCAGTCACGAATTTATCGAACGGAAATCGCGGCATTTTTGTGACAATGTAATCAAGGGCAGGCTCGAAAGAAGCAAGGGTGTTGGCGAGTGGTATTTCATCCAGCCGCAAGCCGACGCCGATCTTCGCGCTGACGCGGGCGATGGGATAGCCCGACGCCTTGCTTGCCAATGCCGATGATCGCGATACACGCGGGTTGACCTCAATGATATAATACTGCGACGAATTCGGATCGAGCGCGAATTGTACATTGCAGCCGCCCTCGACTTTCAGCGCGCGGATCAGCCGCAGAGCGCTGTCGCGGAGCATCTGGTACTCCTTGTTGGTGAGCGTCTGGGACGGGCAAAAGACGATGCTGTCGCCGGTATGGATGCCGACGGGATCGAAGTTTTCCATATTACAGACGGTGATCGCGGTATCGTTCGCGTCGCGGATGACCTCGTACTCGATCTCCTTGTAGCCCTTGACGGACTTTTCGATCAGCACCTGATGCACGGGGCTGAGTGCAAACGCTTGTTTTCCGATCTCCAATAAATCAGCTTCGGTGTCAGCAAAACCGCCGCCTGTACCGCCGAGGGTGAATGCGGGTCTGAGAACGACAGGATAGCCGACTGCCTCGGCTGCCTTCTTTGCCTCTTCAAGGCTGTAGGTGATTTGTGAAGGGATGACCGGCTCGCCGATACTTTCGCACAGCTCCTTGAACAGCTCGCGGTCCTCGGCGCGTTCGATGCTCTCGGAGGATGTGCCGAGCAGCTCGACCCCGCATTCTTTCAATACTCCCTTGCGCTCTAACTGCATCGCGAGATTCAGCCCCGTCTGACCGCCGATACCGGGCAGAAGCGCGTCGGGGCGTTCCTTGCGGATGATCTTCGCAATATATTCGAGCGTCAGCGGTTCCATATATACCATGTCGGCGATCGCGGGGTCGGTCATGATGGTCGCGGGGTTAGAGTTGCAGAGGATGACCTCATAGCCTTCCTCCTTGAGCGCTAAACACGCCTGCGTACCCGCATAGTCGAACTCCGCCGCCTGACCGATGACGATCGGGCCTGAGCCGATGACCATGATCCGTTTGATATCTGTTCTCTTAGGCATGGCGTTTTCCCTCCTTCATCAGCTTGATAAATTTGTCGAAGAGATAGCCGCTGTCCTGCGGCCCGGGCGCAGATTCGGGATGGTATTGCACGCCGAAAGCCCTGTCGCGCACGCACTCGATGCCCTCGACGGTTCGGTCGAGCAGGTTGATATGCGTCGGGATAAGCGGAGTATCGACGAGGCTGTCCTCCGACACGGCGTAGGAATGGTTCTGCGAGGTGATCTCGATTTTATCCGTCGCAAGATGCTTGATCGGATGGTTGCCGCCGCGGTGGCCGAATTTCAGCTTATAGGTCTTTGCGCCGTAGGACAGGGACAGGATCTGGTGACCCAGACAGATCCCGAAGATCGGTACTTTTCCATGCAGCTGACGCACGGTGTCGATCAGCCGGGGCACATCCTCGGGGTTGCCCGGTCCGTTGCTGAGAAAGACGCCGTCGGGGTTCAGCGACCATATCTTTTCAGCAGATGTGTTCCACGGCACGACGCTTACGCAGCAGTTGCGTTTCACCAGCGAACGAATGATATTCTCTTTCATCCCGCAGTCGACGGCGACGACATGATATTCGGCATGATCGGACGTATATTCCTTCATGTATTTTCGACTGACGCGGCTGACGGCGTCTGTCGGGAGAACGTGTTCTTTCAGCCTTTTTACTGCCTCATCAGTATTTTCAGATATATCCGTGATAATCGCGCGGCAGGAGCCGTAGTCGCGAATATTACGCACCAGCTTTCGGGTGTCGATCCCGCTGATACCGACAATATGGTACCGCTTCATCACTTCGTCGAGTGTATTCACGCTCCGATAGTTGGACGGCTCGCCGTTATATTCACGCACGATCATCGCGGCGATGGTCGGCGTCTTTGTTTCGTAATCCTCCGCGGTCATACCGTAGTTGCCGATCAGCGGATATGCCATCACCACGCCCTGATCGGTATAGGACGGGTCGGATAATATCTCCTGATAGCCGACGGGCGAGGTGTTGAACACGATCTCAAAGACGCGGACGCGTGCGTCTTTATCTCCAAATCCCTTTCCGACGTATACAGAACCATCCTCCAGTATCAGCTTTTTATCAAATTCTTGCAATTTCATCATCACACCTGTTTCTTCTCACTGATTTTGGTTTCAAAACGATTTTTTGCTCCCTCGGGCGGGATAGCGGTCGGATAATCGCCGTCGAAGCACGCCGTACAAAATCCGGTATCTTCGCCCGTGAGCCGCCGCACGTTTTCAATGCTGAGGTAGCCGAGGGTCGTTACGCCGATCTGACGAGCGATATCCTTAACGCTCAGGCGGTTGGCGATCAGCACATTCGCGCTGTCGATATCGGTTCCGTAGTAGCACGGGCGTGTAAACGGCGGCGCGCTGACGCGCATATGGATCTCCTTTGCGCCCGCGTTCCACAGAAGTTGTGCGATATGACGACAGGTCGTGCCGCGCACGATGGAATCGTCGATCAGCACTACGCGCTTGCCGTCTACAACGTCGCGGATGGGATTGAGCTTGATCCCGACGCCCTGTGCGCGCTGACCTTGTTCCGGCGCGATAAAGGTACGGGCGATATACTTGTTCTTGGTAAAGCCGATCGCGTAGGGGATTCCTGATTCCTGTGCGTAGCCGATCGCCGCTTCGAGCCCCGAATCGGGTACGCCGATAACGATATCAGCATCGACAGGATGCTCCTGTGCAAGATACTTGCCCGCGTTGCGTCTGCATCGGCTGACAGAAGCGCCGTCGATCACCGAATCGGGGCGTGCAAAGTAAATGTACTCGAACACGCAGAAGCGTTTCGGTTTTACATGACAATGGGTCGTGTCAAAACGGATGCCGCCGCTGTCGACGACCGCGATCTCTCCGGGCAAAAGATCGCGCACAAGCCTTGCGCCGACCGCGTCCAGCGCGCAGGACTCGGACGCGAATACGATCTTGCCGTCATTGATCTCGCCGTAACACAGCGGTCGGAAGCCGTGGGGATCGCGCGCGGCGATCAGCTTCTGGGGCGAGCTGATCACCAGCGAATACGCTCCCTCGATCATGTCCATCGCCGCCGATACCGCCTTTTCGATCGAACCGTGACGCAGGCGTTCCTGTACGATCGTATAGGAGATGACCTCGGAGTCGGTGGTGGTGTGGAAGATCGCACCCCGCTCCTCATAGCGCGTCCTCAGCGCATAAGAATTGGACAGATTGCCGTTGTGGCACAGCGCCATCCTGCCCTTATGATGGTTGACGATCAGCGGCTGGATGTTCTGCAGGAGCTTCGCGCCGGTGGTGGCATAGCGCACATGACCGACCGCAATATTCCCTTTGCCCAGCGTGCTCAGATTATCCGTGCTGAACACCTCGCTGACCAGTCCCTCGCCTTTTTGATAGGTGAACACGCCGTCGTCGTTGACGACGATTCCCGCGCTCTCCTGACCGCGGTGCTATAAGGCAAACAGTGCATAATAGGTCATCGATGCAAGATCGTTTGTTTCTCTGCTGTATACACCGAACACACCGCACTCTTCATGGAAACTGCTCATGGAATCACTCCGCATTTAATTATTCAAAAGAAAAAGACAAAGCCGCCTTGGAATATCCAAGACGTCTTTGCCTTATTAAATGTATTATACCCCGATATATAAGGTTTGTCAAATAAATACAGACTGTAATCCAGAAAATTGAATCACAGTCTGTATAACTTTAGGAATGTCAAACGGTAAGTAAAATGGCAAACATTTTTTGAGAGTTATTATTCAATGTTGATGAAGGCTTTGGAAGGAGACTAAACCTGTTAATCGTTTGACCCCTGAAGTCCTTTAGCTGCAAAGGGATTACTCGTCGCCCTGCAGGGCGTCGTAGCCTTCCTCGCCGGTGCGGATCTTGACGACGTTCTCCACATCATAGACAAAGATCTTTCCGTCGCCGATATGGCCGGTGTAGAGCGCTTTCTTTGCGGTCTCGATGACGTCACGCACAGGGATAGCGGAAACGACCATCTCGACCTGAATCTTCGGCAGCAGGTTGCTTTCGAGCGGTACGCCGCGGTAGTATTCGGGCTTGCCCTTCTGAGCGCCGTAGCCCATGACATGGGTGACGGTCATGCCGGTGATGCCGAGCTTCGCCATCGCTCTCTTGAGCCTTTCAAAGCGGGCTTCCTTACAGATGATCTCGATCTTTGTGAACTTGCTGTCACCCTTTTCAAATGTGGGAACGGTCTTGACCTCGACCGCCTCGGCAACGGGGGTATCGCCGAGTACGACGGTGACGTCTTCACCGTAAACACTATAGTCCTCAGCAGTAGCCGCAAAGCCTGCGTAGGCTGACGGCAGACCGTGTTCGGTAATATCGAGACCCACGATCTCTTCCTCAGCGGAAGCACGGAGTCCGACGGTCTTCTTGATGATCTTAAAGGTAATGATCATCATAACCGCCGCATAAGCGGCAACAGAAACAAAGCCTAAGAGCTGGATGCCGAGCTGTGTAAAGTCGCCGGTATAGAACAGACCGGAAAGTCCCGCGGGAGCATCGGGATTAGCGAGCAGACCGACGGCAATGGTGCCCCAGATGCCGTTTGCCATATGTACGCCTACCGCGCCGACGGGGTCGTCAACATGGAACTTCATGTCGAGAACTTCGACGAAAACAACGACCAGGATACCGGATACGATACCGACGACTGTCGCGCCGATGGCGTCCAGCGCGTCACAGCCTGCGGTGATGCCGACCAAGCCCGCCAGAGAAGCGTTCAGGCACATGGAAACGTCGGGCTTGCCGTTTTTGATCCATGTGAAGATCATGGTGGTGCAGGTCGCGACCGCGGGAGCGATCGTGGTGGTCAGGAATATAGATGCGAGTTCACTCGGGGTGGTCGCAGCAGCGCCGTTGAAGCCATACCAACCGAACCACAGGATGAATACGCCCAGCGCTCCGATAACGATGTTGTGACCCGGGAACGCGTTGACCTTGACGACCTTACCGTTCTCGTCACGCTCATATTTACCAAGACGGGGTCCTAAGATGACCGCGCCT
>Ga0256404_1005548_pt1 | contig 22170 bp, 3 predicted proteins | sample RumenRJG_01DNA_FD_185990 | JGI IMG/M metagenome (GOLD analysis project Ga0256404, IMG submission 185990) | Bovine rumen microbial communities from Lethbridge, Alberta, Canada - RJG_01 | ecosystem: Host-associated > Mammals > Digestive system > Stomach > Rumen | place: Canada: Alberta | collected...
TAAACATGCATAAACAGACTGACATCAGAGAATATCTCTCACAACACAGACTTCTCTTCGATGGAGCTTTTGGAACATATTATACCCGCCTGGTTCACGCTGATGAGAAGTCAGGCCCCTGCGAAGCAGGAAACGTAGAGCATGCGGATCTTGTGCAGAGAATTCACGAAGAGTATATCGCAGCAGGTGCGAATGCCATCAAGACCAATACCTTTGGCGCTTACGCTGAGTTAGTGGGCGGAAAAGAGAAGCAGGAGGCAATTGTAAGTGAGGGCTGTCGTCTTGCCTTTGAAGCTGCAGATTCAGTAGACAACCGGGCTCTCTTAGAACAGGGCAAGAGGGGAGAACAATTTTTTGTCTTCGGTGATCTGGGACAGGCTCCCGGTGAGACTGCAGAGGAGATGGCAGTAAATTATATTGCTCTGGCTGACTTCCTGCTGAAATCAGGAATTGAGAACTTCCTCTTCGAGACGCTGTCTGTAAGTGATGGCCTTGTGGAAGCAGTAAAGTACATTCGAGAGAAGAAGCCGGATGCTTTTATCATTGCATCTTTCGGTGTCCTGACGGATGGCTATACCTCGGATGGAATGCAGTTCGAGAAGATGCTTACGAATCTGTCGGAGAGCAAATTATTTGATGTGTTTGGCCTCAACTGTGTTACTTCGGCCAGCCATATGAAGATGTTAGTCAAGAAGCTTCCGGAAGGCCTGCGAAAGCGTATGAGCGTTATGCCAAATGCAGGTTATCCTGTGGTCAGAGGTTTTCACACGGTATTCGAAGGGAAATCCTCCTATTTTGTGGAGGGCATTCAGGAGATGGCAAAGGCAGGAGTGCCCATTCTGGGTGGCTGCTGTGGAACAACGCCGGACTATATCCGTAGGGTAAGGGAGATGCTGGAAGAAGAGCATTTACTAGATTTTACGGGAGAGGGAGCAGAAGGTAATTCAGGAAAAGTAGATTGGACAATTCCAATTTCTGTCAAAGAGATGGAGACCGGAAAGAAGCGTTCTGAGACAGAGAAGGCGGCTGCCCTTCCTTTCCGCGAAGCGGGGGAGGCATCAGGGAACCGCTTAAAATCCAAGCTGGATGCCGGTCAAAAGATCATTGCAGTGGAACTGGATTCGCCGGTGGGGGCTGATTCCGGAAAGTTTATGCGCGGTGCGGCTGAACTTCAGGAGGCTGGTGTGGATTGCATCACCATCGCTGACAACCCCATTGCCAGAGCAAGAATGGATGCGACGGTGCTGGCTTGCAAGGTTAAGCAGACCCTGGATCTGGATGTGATTCCCCATATGACCTGTCGCGATCGTAATGCGAATGCCACCAGAAGCCTGCTCCTGGGTGCTTATGCAGACGGGATCAGAAATGTTCTGATCGTGACCGGAGACCCTATTCCGACGGCGAAGAGGGATGAGGTGCAGAAGGTTTACCAGTTTAATTCCAGAAAACTGATTTCCTACGTGGATTCCTTGAATGAGGAACTCTTTGAGGAACCGATGAATATCTTTGGAGCGCTGAATGTGAATGCTCGGAATTTCGAGATTGAACTGGGACGCGCTGTGGAGAAGGCAGCGGACGGCGCCAAGGGATTTTTGACACAGCCGGCCATGACGGACGAAGCGGTTATGAATCTAAAGCACGCAAGGGAAGTGCTAAGAGACAGCGCCAAGATCATCGGTGGTATTATTCCGGTGGTGAGTGAGAAAAACGGTCGTTTTATGGAATCTGAAATCTCCGGAATCCACCTGTCTGAGGAGATGATCAACTCTTACCACGGACTAGAGAGAGAAGAAGCAGAAGAACTGGCCGTAAAGTATTCCCTTCTCTATGCCAGAAAGATGGCAGATTACGTGGATGGCTATTATCTCATGACTCCTTTCGGAAGAACAGGGCTCATGGCTCGAATCGTGGCAGCCCTAAAGAAGGATTAATAATGGCAGAGTTAGAGTATATTTTCTGATCATAACTTGGGGTGAATTGTAGGATGTGCCCGGCTTATTTCTGGAGCGAAAGCACCATTAGATGCTTTCCGGATACGCGGAACCGGATGTTGGCGCCGGCGTAATTCATGCCGTAGATTCTTTCCGGATCATCCTGGTAAGAAGGTCTGGGATCTTCGGACAGGATGGAAGTAAGCTCTGACTGCATATGGTCTTGGTCGGTGAAGATGCCGGAGAGGTCGGTAAGTGCCTGTTCTGACCATTCCACATCCAAACGATATTCGCCATCAGAATACTCATCTGTGAAACCGCCGATGGCATCCGTATGTGAATCAGCGAAGGGGATATAGGGCTTGATGTCGTAGATGGGAGTACCATCCATGAGGTCTGCACCTTCGACATAGAGAATCGGTGCATCTTCTGCATCCAGATCGACGCCGATCAGTTTGACGGAGGACAGAGCCAGTCCATTGGGACGGAAGGAGGCACGTGTTGCAAAGACACCCATATGGGTGTTGCCACCCAGTCTGGGAGGGCGGACAGTGGGACGAAAAGTTCCGGATTCGAGGAAAGAGAGCTCCCGTGAATCGGGGTTGGAGTTAGAAGATAACTGAGCGGAGCTGGTCTTCATGTTGCCTGAGAAACACCAGATCAACCAGAGGTAGTTAAAGCCTTCGATCCCACGGACGGCATTACTATCCCGAAACTCAGGAACAAAGCGGATTTCGGAACGGACCTGGGCAAGGCCACTCTGGCGAGGAATGCCGAACTTTTCATCAAAACCATTCTGTATATATGCGATAGGACGGAGCAGAAGATTGTCTTGTGCTCCCTTATTGTTTTTATTCGTCATATGAAATCTCGATTCAATTCTATTTGCCAAAACAGATGATAGGGCAATTCTATAGGACAGGTGGAGATGACCGCTTGTCCTTCATTTACGAAGTATACCGAAAAGTGCCTGTGACGTCACGATCGGAAATAGCGCAACGAAAGAAGCTCGTTCGAAATGGACGAAAAGTGTGGAAAATCTCGTTCGCGTGCACCAGACCGTTTCAGCGCGGTGAACACAGAATGTTCAAAAGTTTACAATAGAAACTAAAAATCGATGTAAAAATGCAACTAGATGCCGAAATTACGCGGTTTAAGAGAAGTTTAATTCTCATTCAAGTCACTACATGTTATCATAAAAACTGAATGAGTTTGCCCCTTTTTCCGTGAGGAAGTAAGAGGCGGGGCTCAGAACCGGTTGGAGAAAGGATCCTCCTGCATAGGAAAACAGAAATTAGGAAGAAATTACATGCGTAGAAAAGAATTTGCAAAGAGAATAACAGCAATCGTTCTTGCAGCGACAACCATGTTGTCCGTTGCAGGGACGAATACGCTTACTGCTCAGGCAGCTGATGTGAATCAGGAAGCCCAAATAGAAGCAGAGAATGGTGCGGATGAGCAAAATCCCGGAGCTGACGCTAAGACGGATTCCGCTGCAGAGGATGCAAGGAATGTGGAGGAAGAGGCTGTCGAGGAAACGACGCCTAAGGATGGAGATGAGAATCAGGAAGGAACGACTTCGGTTCTTCCTGCAGCAGAAGCGAATGGTGATGCAAATTCTGTCATCGCTCTTGATGTTCTGCCGGCAAATAGCAGAATCATCACTGCGGACGAGAAGAAGTCTGTAGAGGATGCGATTACACTTCTGCCCAAAACATGGAATGCAACCATGGGGGATGGAAGTAAGAAGAATATTGATATTTCATGGACCTGCATGGATGACTTCAACAATAGCGAGAAGACATCCTTTGTTTTCGCGGGCTCCTTTGCGGACACGACGCTAAATACAAGCCTGAATGCAGAGGATATCTCTAAACTCCTGCGTTATGAGATCATCTTTGCCAGTGAAGCCGAAGTTGATGAGACCCTTGAGGTTTCTCAGGAGAAGCCTACCGGCCGTCAGAGTATGACCTTCAACTTCAGTGATAACTCTCTGATGGTTGAACTTGCAGAAGAGGATGATGCAAATTCCCTGACCACCCAGGCCTATTCTGCAAGATATCTTGCTGCAGAGCCTGAGCAGACCAGCGTCCTGTCTGAAGCTGCAACCGGAACCATGTCCCGGATTAGTGCGACAGAGGAAGAGTACGCATATCTTCATCTGACCGATGCAGAGAAGGAACTATATAACGCGATTGATCAGCAGGTAGATAACTACCTCTACTACGGTGTAGAGCCGATACATACTTCTACTCGTAACACGGATAATGAGCAGATTGATCTGTCTATAACGGAAGCAATTGCTGTACCGAATGGCCTCTCTGCAGATAGAGCACAGCAGATTCTGATGATCTATGAAGGCTTGAATCCCCAGGCGTTCTTCTTATCAACTGCAATTGGCTATGGTACTCGACCTTGTACAGACGGCACTACCGAGAATATCCTGATTGGATATCTCTTCCCGGATTTCGACACTGCAGATGAAATTAAAAAAGGTGCAGAAGATCTTTCTACAAATCTTAGAGATACAGTCAAGGCTGTTGAGAATACGGCTACCTCAGATTATGAAGCAGCAGAGCTTCTTCATAACGCCTTATGTGAGAGGGTTGTGTATGATCGCGCAGCGGTGAATTACAGTGGGCCGATTCCACCCTCTTCCTGGACCGTTGGAAATATCATGTACGATCAGTCAATCGCTAGTGCATTTATTGATAACTCAGTAGTAAATGCCACGGATATATCTGCTCAGAGAACGGTCTGTGCAGGTTACGCAAAGTCTTACACTGCATTAGCTAGACTGGAAGGCTTTGAAGCTATGTCTGTAACCAGTCGTGGCCATGAGTGGAATAAGATGAAACTCTATGACACTTGGTTCATCGTGGATTGCACTTGGGATGATACGGATGAGGCAAGTGTTCCCTATGTCTACGATCATTTCCTGGTCCCTCAGTCTTATTTTGATAACGATCCGCTTGCAAAAGAAAATCATACAGAGGACTCTACCTGGAAGGGAATCTCCCCTGCAGCTGAGCAGAACTTTGTATATGGCATCAAGTTTGATGCGAACACAGAGGATAAGACGCTGGCTGGTAAGATGACATCCATAGCTCCGCAGACACAGAATAGTTCTGTGACTCTGGGTGCAAATGTTTATACCAGAGCTGATTATGTTTTTGTTGGTTGGGATACCCTTGCTGATCGACGGAACAATGCAGATGGAACACATTATGCTGCACATACTGAAATTCCTGTCATGTACGAGGATGGAGAAGTACTGGCAAATGGATTAACAACAGTTCCAGCAAATAAAGAACTTCACCTCTACGCTAAGTGGGCGAAGAAAGAATATACCATTACCTATGATGGCAATGGAGCAGATAACGCATTAAAAGAAACTGCAGATGGTCAGGTTAGAAGAACAATGGATACGGAGACCGTATCTGTGAATGATGATCATGCCCTTGCCGGTAACCTCTACACCAGGAAGGGATATACCCTGTCCGGATGGAATACGGATCAGTATGGAAGAGGCCAGGAGTATGCGAAGGATGCAATCCTTCCTTCTTCAACAGCCAAGTATGGAGATGAGATTGTTCTCTATGCCCAGTGGAGTGCTGATCAGTACGATATCAACTACTACAATATTGAAGACGGAATGGAGAACCCCAACCCCGCAGCATATTCTGTTGAGAATCTGACAGATGGAAAACTGATCTTAGCTGATCCAATTTCCAACGACGCCAGATATTTTGATGGATGGTATACTACTGCCGACTTTAAGGCGGGAACCAAGGTAACCGAACTGACTGCTGATACAGAGCGTGTGGGTGGAGCTGTTAAGCTCTATGCAAAGTGGTCCAAGGGACTTCAGATTGTATTTGATGCAAACACTCCGGAAGGTCAGACTGTCAATGGAAAGATGCCCAAAGCAACTTTCCAGCAGGCAGGAGATTACACCTTCCCTGAGAATAACTATTCTGTGAATGGATATGCCTTCCAGGGATGGGCATTCACATCGAAAGCTACCAGTGCAGAAATTTCTGATCATCAGACTGTTTCACTCCAGTCAGGAACCCTAACCTATTCTCTGAAGGGTGAAGACAAGACCAGGGATTTGTCTGCTCTGGAGACATCCGAGATCGGTGATTCTACAGTTCTGACTCTCTATGCAGTTTGGAAGAAGGCAGATCTCCAGCTGGTGTTCGATGCGAATGGAAGCGATGCATTCCCTGGATATTTCCTCTCTGGAGATGGGACCCTCTCTAATGAAGATAAGACCATCCATCCTTCTGTTCTGACGCAGAGTGTTGACTATAAGGATACCTACTATGTGGGTAAGTGGTCTGAAGGAGACGGAGACACTCTTTTATCTTACGATTCTGCTCTTGTACGCAGGGACGGATATGAATTTACCGGCTGGAATACTCAGCCGGATGGAAGAGGAACGACTTGGAGTTATGGCACCAGGAATACCAATAACTATGCAACCGGATCTGTAATTACTCTTTATGCCCAGTGGAGACCGGTGACTTACTATATTTCCTACAACAACACCACAAGCACTCGTGCCACTGCTACGCTTAAGTCCACTTATAAAGTGAACGATAGCGCAGATGGCCGATATGTGCTGCCTGAACTTACCCGCAATAACTATAAGTTCCTTGGCTGGTATAAGAGTAAGGAAGATGCAAAGAATGCTGTTGATCTTGCAACAGGAATGACAACGCTGGATGAACTTGGTCTTACGGAAGAGACTAAGCCGGCAGCTGTTACTGAGATTAGCCCTGCAAATTACCAGGGAATGTTAACTCCTAATGGTTCTCGTCAGTACATCTATCTCTATGCTGCAATGCAGCCTTATACCTATACCGTAACTTACGATCTAAATGCAGAAAATGACCAAACTGCATCTCTCGGAATTGACAACAAGACGGGTAAGCCCTATGTTTCCGGTCAGATGTATGAAATCGACAAGACTTATCAGTTTGCATTTGCATCTCGTAACGGTTTTAGATTCGATTATTGGACTGTAAATGCGGATGGCAGCGGCAATCGCTATGGTGCACATACCAATTTCCGTAATCTTAAGGTGGCTGCGGGCAATCCTGACTTCAAGGTTTATGCCCATTGGACCCCTATTACCTATGCAATTGACTACAATTTATCCGGTGGCCGCAACAGCAACCTGAATCCTTTGAGATTTACGGTTCAGACAAAGGAAGCGGATCTTCGTCTCTACAATGCGACAAAGACAAATTATGTATTCAAGGGCTGGTCTCTGAAGAACCCTGCAGATGCGACCTATACGGATGCGGATCTGATCCAGGTTGGAGAGAAGGATACTCTTGGCTATGTAAGACTGGATCCTATGAAGATTTCTGCATACTATGGTGGCCTTGCATATATTCCCCGTGAGCGCCTGATTGTTTATGCAGTATTTAAGCCCTATACCTATACCATTCGTTATCACAGCGAGAGTGCAGAGGCTAAGTTCGTAAATCCTGATCGTGACGACGCATCGGTATGTACGGTAAGAGGATACGAATACGAAGTAGATCAGAATTATCAGTATTTAAAGGATATTTACAGACCGGGTTATTCCATCGCAAACTGGAATACCCGCCCAGATGGAAATGGCAGTCGATACACTGCTGGTGCAAACTTCCGCAATCTGACTACAACAGCTGACGATGTGATTGATCTCTATGCACAGTGGACGCAGGCTACCTATCGAATCACCTATGATCTTCAGGGTGGTAACAATAATGGTGGTAACATCAGTAGTTTCAATATTAATTCTGCTGAGTCCCTACTTAAGAATGCTCGTCTCAATGGTAGTGATAAGCTCTTTGATCATTGGGAATATGTAGATAAGGACGGTAAGACGCAGACAATTACTTCAATCAATCCTAAAACTCTGATTGATCGTGTTGCGACCTATAACATTACACTTACTGCGGTATGGAAGCCTTACCGCATTGTTTACCATGCAAATGGCGGCAATGGCTTGGCTCTTAATGCAGATAAGCCCTCTGATTTGAGCCAGGAATATGCAGTAGATGGAGATGTTGCAGTTGCAGCCCAGACGACGGATAAGTCTCTTGCTCGTACTGGTTACATCCTGAATTATTGGTCTACTAATGCGAATGGATCCGGTAATCGTTATAACCCCGGCCAGACCTATAAGAGATTTGCATCTACCCTGAATCAGAATCTTTGGACTCTGGAAACAGTAGGAGATGGTGAAGCAAGCAAGGAAGTTTATACGCTGAATCTCTATGCATCCTGGGCTAGAAATGGCTATACCATCTCTTACCAGAACATGTCCGGAGCAAGGAACGGGGATGGAAATCCTGCTTCTTACCACGTTGAGAGTGCTGATGTCGTTCTGAGCGATGCGACCAAGACCGGATACAAATTTGCCGGCTGGTATAGCACTGCAGATCAGGCGGATGCTGCTGTAGATGCATATAAGAAAGGACAGAACAGCACTGAAGGACGAGTAACTGAAATTAATGCGTCCAATGTTGAGATGCTTGAGGATCTTACTCGTGCATCCGGAACAAGAAGATACATCAATCTCTATCCTGCATGGGTTCCTGTAACCTATACCCTTCGTTACCATTCCAACTTTGGAAATGATCAGGTAAAGGAGGTCGTTTATGAGTATGGTATCAATGCAAAATATGCTGATGATGCAACTTTTACGAATACTGGTTACTCCCTGAACCGATGGAATACCAGAGCGGACGGAAGTGGTTCTAATTATTATCCGAATCGTGACTTCCGTAATATGACTGATACCGATGAGAACGTGATCGATCTCTATGCTCAGTGGAATACGATTCGATACACCATTACCTATGATCTTAGAAATGGTGACTCCAATGGTAGAAATAACACTACATATTACGTGAATTCTGAAGCATTCTCTCTGAATGATGGAACCAGAGCCAATGCAAGTTTCCTTGGCTGGTACAGAACTTCTGCAGACGCTCGCCTCGCTGAACGTATCGCAAAGGGAATGGCTGGCAGGGATGTGAATGCTGAGGACATCAACGGAAAGAGAATCTACCTCTTTGTTCCTTCTGAATGGGCAGAGGACGGTAATATTACGCTCTATGCTGCCTGGAATACGACAGACTACACGGTGGAATATAATTTGAATGCTAATGATGCGGCATTCGGTAAGCTTGTAGAGCCGTCTTCTGAAAATGCAGAATGGACGGTAAAGAAAGAAGTTGCCCCCAAGCTTACCGTAGCTTACGGAGATAACTTCCGTATGACGGATCATGCTGTTCGCCTCGGTTACACCCTAAGTGGCTGGAATACCAGAGCGGATGGTCGTGGTACGACATACAGACTGAATACGAATTACAAGAATCTTACTTCCGTGGATGGAACTAAGATTACTCTCTATGCAGTTTGGTCCAGAAATACGTATTACATTAATTACAACCTCCGTGGAGGAGGTAGTAACCGCAACATCTCTAATTACAATGCGGAGATGACTGCCGATGCAGTTTCTATGGAAGGAAAAAATCCGACCAAGAGATATGCAGACTTTATTGGATTTTATGCCAGTGAAGATGAGGCCAAGGCAGCTGAAACAGTAGCATTTGAAGAAGGTATTGAGGAAGCGCAGAAGACTGCTTGGGCAGGTTTTAATCTTAATGATGTAATGACCAGATGCGGTCAGGCAGTAAGAGGCAGTTATTCTATGACACTCTATGCTGCATGGCTGCCTTATACCTATGAACTTACTTATGACCTGAATACCGATGACCTCGCTGGTACTGCCTCTGCAAATGGTTCTGCAACAGCGGTCCATGTTGCAGATGAACTTGCTGCAAATTCTCACGCAGATCTGATTCAGAAGACGGAGTCCGGGGTTCTCAAGGAATCACAGAGGCCTCTTAGAATATCCGTTGGTGAGCAGGTGGTTCTCCCTGCAGATAGTGCCACTACCGGTATCAATCGCCCCGGTTATATTCTGACTTGGAACACAAGAGCGGATGGCAGAGGATCTAATTATCGTGCAGGACAGACGATTTCTAACCTGTCTACCAATGATGGTGCTAAGATCACTCTCTATGCGAACTGGACGAAGATTAATTACTCCATTCGTTACCATATGAATGGCGGTTCTAATCCTTCCACTAATTCTTCCAGTAGAAACGTAGAGCAGTCTTCTCTGATGCTTAGTGGCGCTACGAAGAACTACGCCAACTTCCTCGGTTGGTACGCTAGTCAGGATGAGGCGGATCAGGCAAAGGCAAGAGCCTTTGAAAATAAGGAATTAGTGGCTCCGACCGAGATTACAGAACTTAATGCAGATACTCTGACTAAGTATGCAAAGCTTGATCGTAATCAGTACGTGGTAGATCTTTACGCTGCATGGAAGCCCTTCACCTATACAGTTACCTATCATTCCAACGCAACAGAGAGTGTAGGTTGGACAGGAGAAGATGGAAAGGTTCTTACCAGCAAGCCTGTAACCTATGAAGTTGGAACCAATGGCTACTATGAAGAAGCACCGAAATATCCTTATCCTGGATATACTCAGACAAACTGGAATACCCGAATTGACGGTAGAGGAAGTAACTATGGAGTAGGAAGCCGATTCTCTAATCTGACAGTGACGGATGGAGAAGCAATCGATCTCTATGCGATCTGGAATCGAAACAATTACAGCATTCATTATAACAATAATGGTGGAAGACTGAGTACTTCTAATGTAAGTAGTTATAATGCAGACTCTGAGAATTTCATTCTGAATAATCCGACCAGAGAGAACTATACCTTTAAGGGATGGGCTGTAACAGATAGCCAATGGAATTATGATGTTAAGAATCCTACGATTCTTAGCAAAATCAACTTCGAAGAACTGAAAGCTAAGAATCGTCTTGGAAATCTTTACCTAAAGGCAATTTTCGAAGCTCATACTTATGATGTGACCTATAAGGCAGATAACTTTGTATCTGCTAATACCAATACAGCTTCTGCACTTGTTCGAAATGCAGACGGAAGCGGATACAATAATCAGACGTTTACATATACCTGTGATCAGAATGAGAAGACTCTTTCCGGTCTGGTTCGTTATGGCTATACGCTTGCCGGATGGCGTGATGTTGAGACCAATCGTACCTATGGTATCAACGCAAATGTACGTAACCTCAGAACCTATGCAGTTGATGCTAAGGACAATGACAAGGTTGTTACTCTGGAAGCAATCTGGAGAAGAGATAATTATTCTCTTCGATATGAGTTAAATGGTGGCAATAATAACGGTGGTAATCCCGGATCTTATCATGCAGAGACCAAGTCTGCTTCTGGTGCATATCAGATCATTCTAAATGCTGCAAAGCGGAATAATTACAAGTTTGAGGGATGGTATAAGGATCCTGACTTTAAGGAAGCGCTAAAGAAAGTAGACGGATCTGAAAACTGGATCTTTGACGTATCTGATTTCGTTGGTAAGGGTGCTACTACCATCTATGCCAAGTGGGCTCCTAACAGATATGTGATTCACTACACCCTTGGTGACGATGTTGATACCCTTGATGCAAATGGAAAGGTAAGCCCGAACTATAGTGTAATGGCTGAGGCAGATCGTACGCAGACCTGTGATGTGGACATTACCTATCGTTTCTCTACCTTAACCAATCGTGCCGGTTATGAAGTGACCGCATGGAAGGACCTTAAGACCAACAGGACCTATACTCCCGGAGCTGCTTTCCGTAACTATTCTCTTAAGGATGGGGACGAGATTAATCTGGAAGCTGTATGGACTCCGATTCGATATAACATTCGATATGAACTGGACCGAGGATCGAATTCCTCTCTGAATGCTTCTTACTATGATGTGAACAAGAACACCATGAAGCTTCGCTATCCCAGCAAGAATAATTATGAGTTTATTGGCTGGTATTCTTCTAAAGATGAAGCAGAAGAGGCAAGTAGAATCGCTGTTCAGAACCAGATCGTTGAACGGAAAAAGGCAATGGGTGCTTCAGATGAAGAAGCAGGACAGATAAAAGAACTTCCCAAGGAGTCTTATTTATCAGAGCTCACGCTGGATAAGGCGATTAAGCTTTCGGTATGTACAAATAATCGCTATGAGATGAAACTCTATGCAGCTTGGAGACCTCATGTGTATTCTGTAACTTATCATCTCAACAGCTCTGATGGACGATTTGAGAATGAGACTTCTTCAGATAGAACTTTAGTGATCAGGAAGGATACAAAATCTCCTGAAGAGGACACTGTAACAAAGTTTTATCAGGTGGATGAAACCGGTAAGTTTATTGGTGACACCGTAAATACTACTCAGGGAAATGTTTATCGTAGTGGCTATCGCCTTGGAAGATGGACCACCAAGGCAAATAACAGTGGTTCCGCTTATGCCGGAGATCGCAACTTTAGCAATCTGTCTTATGCAGATGGCCAGGCAATCCATCTCTATGCGCAGTGGAGCCTGGCTACTTATCGCATCACCTATGAATACAATGGCGGTAGAAACCCAGGAAATAGCGGGGCTTACAATGTTAATTCTGACAAGATCGTATTAAAGGATTCTTCTAAGAATTATTCGAAATTCATAGGATGGTATAGCTGTGATACCACTTCAGTAATGGAACAGCTGAATAAAGTGGACTATGTTGGTAACGAAAATCGAGATGCTGAAAAGCAGAAGATTCTTGATAAAGTAGAAAAGTATAAAGTCACCTCAATCTACGGTGGAGAACTGGAAGCAGCCGGAAGAGACGGAAGTGATCAGGGACTTGAGAATGGTCTAAAGATTGGCGATATCAAACTGTATGCTCTTTGGGATGATAATGATTATGAAGTTATCTTTGATCTGAACGAAGGAGACAGAAGGAATAAACTTGAATCCGCCTCAACAAAAGCACTGATGGAATCTTATGGTGCTATTGATAATGAAAATGGTACTTATAGTCTTCGTATAGTGACAAATAAGAACTATAAGATGCCTGCGGGTCTTTCTGTAGCTGGATATAATCTGTCTACATGGAAGAATATGGCGGATAATCGTACTTATGGACCAAATTCAAGCTTTAATAATCTGCTCACAGAGGATGGGAGCAGTATTACTCTGACCGCTCAGTGGTCTCAGCCTAGATACTCCATTCGATATAACATGAACGGAGGAAATAATGATCGTAGTAATCCGACCTCTTATCTTGCAGATAACAGTCTAACGATCAAGGTGCCGACCAGAAGCAATTACAAGTTTGAGGGATGGTATCTCAATACTGCATTAACGAAGCCTTTTCACGGTACTCTTAATACAGAACCTGAAACCAAGGCAGATATTCATACAGATGGTAATACGCTGTCTAAGATGTATGGGAATCTGAATCTCTATGCGAAGTGGAGTCCTATGACCTACTCCGTAGAGTATCTGGACAACAAGGGACAGGCATTTGGAACAGAGGTGAAAACATCCTATACAAATGCTATTGATAGCGGTAGAAAAGCTGATCAGACTTACTATTACAGAAGTGACTATAGAAAAGCAGGTTATGTGCTGAAGGGATGGACCCTGGCTAAGGGCTCCACCGGAATTAACTATTATCCTGGTAATTCTTACCGTAATCTGATCAACAGTACTTCCCAGGATGGTAGAAAGGTAACTTTGTATGCTGTTTGGGGACGAAATAACTATTCTGTTACTTTCGTAACGAATGGTGGATCTATTAATGAATCCTTTATTCGTTCTTACAATGCTGAAAGTGAAGGATTTGATCTCCCCAGCAAAGTAAGTCGCCGTAACTATACCTTTGCCGGTTGGTATACAGATCCTAACTTCTCTATAAAGGCTACTGAAGTGCCTGGAGACAAGAACGATTATGTTCCTTCATCTATGGCTGCAGATGGAACTCTTGCAAACCTTAAGTTTTATGCAAAATGGACGGCGAATACCTATAAGGTTGTATTCCATAATGAAAACGGTAGTAGAGTCATCGATTCTGATGAGACGAATCTTCCTGAATTTTGGAATACAGATTCTTCATATAAGATGCCTTCTCTTAAGAGAGATGGCTATACCTTTAAGGGATGGGCAACGGATGCAAATAGCACTCGTGTGGCATACAGTGCAGATAGAAATTACTCTAATCTGATCGCAGGAACTGATCATTACAGTGGCCTTAGGGATGCCGAGAAGGCGAAGTATACCAGAAATCTCTACGCAGTATGGTCTGAAAATCAATATAGCATCCGCTACAACTTAGATGGTGGAAGCAATCCTGGATCGAACCCGACCACCTTTGGTATTACTGCTGGCAAGGATGGAAAACTTACGATTGCAGCTCCGACCAGAAGCAATGCAGTATTTACCGGCTGGTATGTGAATGGAATCAAGAATGAGAATAAGCTGGCAGCGAATGCAAATTACAGTCAGTCTGATTTTGATATCAAGGCAATCTGCCAGAAGTATGGTTATAAAGACGTAACCCTTTACGCTGCATGGAAGGTTGATTCCTATAAGGTTAAGTTTGATCTTCAGGATAGTGAGAAGAGAAAAGCGAATATTAAGTGGGCGACGAATACAGCGCCTATTGATGTAGTGGATACAGAGTCTGATAAAATCTTAACTCTTCATACCGGATATGCTTATCGATTCCCGACTGCAGTAAGAGAGGGATACTCTTTTGCCGGATGGTCTACTGTTGCAGGGTCTGACAGAGTGAACTACTCTGCAAACGGTAATTACAGAAATGTTATTGCCGGTTCTGAAGATGGTAAGAACTCCATTACTCTTTATGCCGTATGGAGAGCAAATTCTTACCGTATTTACTATAACTACAATGGTGGAAGAGGACAGGGTAGAACGAGTACTTATACTCCCTCGTATCCGTCCAATTACACCATGGATAATACAGCGGTAGAAGAGACAGGAAAAGATGCATTGATCATCAGTGCACCGACTCGAACCGGATATACCTTCGAGGGTTGGTATCTGGATCCTGGATTTAAGGTACTTCTCGCCGATTATGATCAGGTTGAAAGTGGTAGTACCGAAAAGGGAACAAAACTTGATGCAAAGGCATTAGAGAGTAAGTTAGGAGATCTTGCAAACATTACGCTCTATGCGAAGTGGAGAGCAAATAAGTACACCGTAAACTATGATGCAAATGGTGGAACTCTCGGAAGATATTCCACAAGAATAAATGCAAATTACCAGTACGAGTACGGTAATACTTATGTAACTCCCGCTGATGTAAACAGAACCGGATATACTTTCCGTGGCTGGAATACAGATAAGACTCAGGCAGATCAGGGTAGAACACGTTTTGGCGTAAATGCGACCATTTCTAACCTGATGGACCAGGATCGGACCTCCGTCGTACTTTATGCTGTATGGGGTGCTGAGAATACATATTCTGTTCGTTATAACTATAACGGTGGTTCTCAGCAGAGAAGCAATGGTGACTATAAGCCGACCTATCCGGGAAATTATAAATATAGTAACCAGGGAAAGGATAAGCTCTACATTTATGAACCTGTTCGAAGTGGTTATTCTTTCGAAGGATGGTATCTGGATAATACCTTTAATACGCCTCTTTCTTTCGTAGTGGATCAGACAGATGCACCGGCAGGAGTTACAATTCTGGATGCTCAGGATCTTGCAGATAAGAATCTGCTGGGTAATCTGAACCTCTATGCAAAGTGGGCAGACTCTTCCGTATCTTATGATATGGATGCAGAGAATCTGGATGTCTATAAGGCTCTTAAAAAGATTGAGGAAAGTTCAACTGCGGCAGCGGCTAAGACGGCAGCAGCTAAGATCAAGGAACTGGATGCTGGAATTCAGGAGACCTATCAGGCTGATCAGAATTATGTGTTAAGTTCAGGGATTAAACTGAACGGTTATACCCTGACAAGCTGGCAGGTATGGGATCAGGAGAATGATGCAGAACATCGTGTACTTAGATCCTATAATCCCGGAACTTCTGTTCGTAATATTGCCAATGGCGGTAATATCATCCTTCATGCAGTTTGGACACCTGTAACGTATCGAATCAACTACTACACCAATGGTGGTTCCCTTCGAAATCAGGTGACCTCTTACACTGTAGTTGGTGCAAATAATAAAGCAACGGAAGCAATTGTAAAGATTGTTGCTCCGAACAGAATCGATTACACCTTTGATGGTTGGTATACCACTTCCCAACTTCAGTCAGAAAGTAAATACGAACCGGGTCAGTTTGACCCTGCCAAGGAAGCGGCAGAGGGGACGATTGGAGATAAGAATCTCTATGCTAAGTGGTCCAGAGACACTTATACAATTACTTATTATGATCATTCCCAGGATGGAAGCGGGAAGAAGCCGGTTTTAACTCAGACAGCAGAGATGGGAACATATGCTCGTCTCAACAGCACCCATTCTCGCCTGGGCTATACTCTTGCCGGATGGAACACGGAGGAAGATGGTAGTGGAATCGGCTATGCTCGTGGAGGAAACTATTATTTTAATTCCTTCCGTGATGTGGAAGACTCTGCAGTTGTAAGAAATGGATCTACAGTTAATCTCTATGCACAGTGGAAGATGGACATCTATCGCATTCATTGGGATGCAAATGGTGGAAATAATCCGAAGGCAAACACGGATATCTATAATTACAAGGTCGATGAGTATCTGCTGAATGGTAAGGTCCTTGCGGATCATGTGACGAATCGTTCTACTGTTGTTCTTGAAAATCCGACGCGAACGAATTACACCTTTGCAGGTTGGTACTGCACAAATGGCATTCTTGGAACAGATGCGAATGGAAAACTTCTAAGAAATGAAGAAGGAAATTACTACTTTGAGACCAAGAAGGCTGCAGAGATTGGGAATATTAATCTTAAGGCTGAATGGTCCAGAGATAGTTATACAATCGAATACCATGATATTGATCGAGATGGAAATGATATTGTTCTGAACGCTGTTGAACAGAAGAATACGTCAGACCATCTTAAGGTAGGTGAAGTTAGAGATCTTACTCAGAAAGTGAATGTTGGTGATAGTGTCAGATTGAACTCTTCTTATAAGAAGCCGGGATATACCTTAAGAGGCTGGACTCTTACAAAGGGGAATAAGGATCTTACGGGAGAGGGAAGCTACAGAAGTGGTTCTACCTACAGAGATCTAACCAGAACGGATGGGATAGTACTGAAACTCTATGCAATCTGGGACCTTAATACCTACACGATTCGTTATAACCTGAATGGTGCAAGTTATGATCATAAGGAAGGTGTAAGCTACCCTGACAAATACGATATTGAAGATCGTTCCGTAACGATTCCGGATCCTGTAGATGCAGATTACTACTTCGCTGGTTGGTATCTGGATTCTCGTTTTGAGAAGCCAATCTCGGATTATGTAGAGGCATCCAATGCGGATGCAATTGGAATGACCGTTTTGGATACCGATCAGCTGGCAGATGCAAATCTGATGACGAATCAGAATTTGTATGCAAAGAGAACCTATAATGTTTCCTTCGATGCTAACGAAGGTTCCATTGAGGCGAAGGATGCGAAGCTTACAGATTGCGTACGTGGCGTAACCTATAGAACCGATAACACTGCAAGCAGAACAGGTTACACGCTTCGTGGATGGAACAGCAATAAGGAAGAGGCAGATCTTGGAAGAACACAGTATGGGGTAAATGCCGGGTTTAATAACTTGCCGGATCGCTTCCATGAGAAAGACATTACACTCTATGCGGTATGGTCTCCAATTACTTATAGCATTGCTTTCAATTCCAATGGTGGAACGATTCAAAATGCTGTTTCCAGATATACGATGGAGACAGCTCCCTTTGCTCTTCCTGATGAGAACGATGCCAATAAGGACAATCAGAATATCTACCGTAATGGATATATCTTTGGGGGATGGTACACCAGCCCGGATTTTGGAGCGGATGAGGATGAGCGTCTTCTTTCCGCTACCGGATCTGAGAAGTATCTGAAGCAGGCTGTTACCAAAATAAATGCTTCTGAGATGGTGGATTATGTGGATGGAACAACCCTTCGCCTCTATGCGAAGTGGACACCTATTGAGTACACTGTGAACTACTATAAGGATGCTGAGGCAAGCTCTGCTTCATATTCTGAAAAGGTAAAGTACGATGAAAATCGTATGTTCTACACAGGAATCATGAATCCCGGTTATGCAATCAACGGATGGCATACGGATAAGCATGAAGCTTCTCTTGGAAGAACAAAGTATGGTGCAGGTAATACCTATAGAAATCTGAGTGCTGTAGATGGTGATGTAATCAATCTCTACGGCGTATGGACTCCTAAGGCTTATACCATCGTATATCACTACAATGGTGGTAGCAGAGTGTCCGGTAAGACTTATCCGACCAGCGTCAACCTGTCAAAGGGTGGCGTAAAGATTGATGCTCCTTACATTCGATACAATTACTTTGTGGGGTGGTATCTGAATAATCCGGGAACGGATAAGGAAGAGTGCAGGCTCTCTAAGGAGGGAAAAGTATCTACTCTGGATCTTGAAACTCTCCGGAAGGTTAAGCTTTATAACAATGACAGCATTCAGCTCTATGCCAAGTATGAGGGCCAGAAATATAATCTGACCTTTGATGCAAATGGTGGCGATTTTAAATCTGTGAAGGATGAGGAGAAAAGTCTTGTTACTGATAAGGATCCGAACGGAGAGCAGTGGAAGAATCTTTCTGCGACGGATAAATATACCTTACCTGGTGGTGATTGTGTGGCTCGTCCCGGAGCTAAGTTCCTGGGATGGGATAAGAATCCTAATGCGACAAGTCCTAAATATAAGTCAGAAGGAACGATCGCAGATGAGATTATTGAAGGTGTAGAGAATCCTGAAAATATAACTCTCTATGCAATCTGGAGCGCATATACCTACAAGGTAAATTACCAGTGGAACGGTGGTTCTAAGAATGCTTCTAAGAAGTATCCGGATACATTTAATGTAAAGAGTAATGAATACATTGAGATTCCTGCACCTCAGGAACGTACCGGATGGATCTTCCGCGGCTGGCGTCTGAATACCCATGACGATAAACTTGCGATGGAAGAAGATAAGACCACAAAGATTCCGGTACAGGATCTGATTGATCAGGATGAACTTGACGACATTACTCTGTATGCCGCATGGGAAGAGAAGACCTATAATGTTGCCTTTGATCTTAATGGTGGTAAGTATATCGATGAGAGCTATAATCCTACATTGAATGGTCCAAACAGAAACAGTAGCGTTTCACCTACTGAAAGTTGGACTCATCTGAAGTACTCTAAAAACTACTATCTGCCCAAGGCGGAAGGTCTCTATTTTGAAAAGGCTGAAAACAAGGTGGTTGATGGGGCTCCGTCTGTTGAGACGAAGTACCTGGTACTCACCGGATGGACTCTGTCTGATGATAAAGCAACGGTTTATAAGCCGGGGTCTGAAATCAAGCACAAACCTATTGCAGATGGTGATGTAGTTGATAATGATGCTGTGACCGATACCTATAAGGCGGTATGGAGTGAGACGACTGAACTGGGAGTAACACTTACCAAAGCACAGGCTAGAGGAACAGACGCTGCCAGTGATCCAAATAATGCAGAATATATTGCTGAAATTCAGAGTTATATTCCTGATCAGATTGCAGCTCATCATGACTTAACTAATTATCAGCAGGACAAGAATCTCTACATTGATGTTGAAGCTGCAGTATTTGGAAGACAGGAGTCTGTGGATTCTAGATACTATCTTGTAACCACGAATCAGTCTACCGGTAAGCCGGAATACTATATTCCGAATAAGGATCTTGATCAGTTTTCCATGGATGGAAATCCTCAGAAAATTAAGTTCAGCATTCCTCTGATTAATTACTTCAGTGGTGTTCTCTATTATCGTCAGTGTAAAGCTTATCGAATTGATGGTAGTGGTAATCTGACGAGCGAGAGAGTGTATCTGAGACCTGCTATGGACCAGTTTGCGCTGGCAACCAATGTGGGCACTACAGAGACGCCTAAGTTTAATGTAGTAAGTAACAAGAAGTATGTTGCAGATTCTGCAGCGCTTTCCTACCGTCGTGACTACGATGGAGGGGATACGGTAAAGGGTATCCAGGGTGGCGAGCATATTATTGATGCTAGTGGACATAAAGTGGACAATGATCTTGGTGTCAGCCATGTATATCTGAACCTCTACATGTCTCAAGTAGTTAATCCGAATGCAAAGGATAGCCCCGGACTCTATGAATACAACGGAAAGAAGTACACCTTTAATTCCTTGGGCGCTTACCTGTCGACCATTCGTGTATGTAACGAGCATGATATCAGTGTTACTCTTCAGGTAATGCTGGATTGGAACAGCATGAGTCAGTCCATCCATCACAATGCAAGAAGCTATGGGTATCAGCTCTATTCCTGGGAAAATGAACAGCAGGCCGGTCGTGAGACGGTTGAAGCTGCATTCGCATATCTGGGTGAAAAATTTGGTGGATTGAATATCAGCGAAAATTGGATAGATGTTGCTGAAACTAAATCCAGAGCAGATTATGCTCGGAGTGACAGCCATGTAAATGATGGACAGTGTTTTGTATCCAACTGGATCCTTGGTAACGAGATTAATTCCAAAAATGTATATCAGTACAGTGGCGGAATGAGTACTCAGCAGTTCTTTGACTCTTATGCTCAGACCTTCCGTACCTTCTACAGTGGAATTAAGAGCGTAAATGGTGGAGCACATGTTTACATCTGCCTGGATCATTGCTGGAACAGTGCTGATTATGGATACTCCAGTAAGTATTCTATGGATCAGACAGCAATGCGTCTGCAGGAATATGATCCCACCTGTGAATGGGATGTGGCATTCCATCCTTATGCTAACCCGCTTACTACAACAGATTTCTGGAATAACAGCGGTGTATGGCAGGGAAGCGGAACTTCCTACATCAATATGTATAACCTGAATGTACTCACAGATTATATTCAGGCAAATTATCCTCTCCGTGATGAGAAGGGGAATGATACCGGTGCAGAGAGATTTGTCATTCTTTCCGAGCAGGGATATTCTTCCAACAATGGATACAGATTACAGGCATCTGCTTTGGCTTATTCCTACTACATTGCATCATATAATCCTATGGTTAAGGCATTTGAAATCCGTTCCTATCAGGATGATGCGAATGATGGAATCCTCTGTCTGGGTATAGCCGGTAAGGATGCGTACAATGCATACAAGTATGTGGATGATCCTTCTGATACGGCTAAGACCTATATGAAGAACAAGCATTATTGGACTGATGTCAGAGGCGGGGCAGCCGGTTGGCAAGACCTCCGGATCCCCGGCTATGACGGTTCCGAAAGTGCGGTGAACCGATACATCTATAAGGATGAGATGGTTTACCACAACGATGTCTATGAGGCTAAGGTCCCTTAAGGACAGATTCACAGAATCAAAGTAAATGAAAACATCTCCGCACCTTACTTCCGGCAGCGGGGATGTTTTTTTGGTTATAACTTGCGAAGCGTGTGGCGTCAGGAGGTTATTACATATCAGATTTACAAAATCCGAGAATTAAACCCTACAGATTCCTATACATGTCGTATAATTTCTATATGATTTCTGCTATACTAACCCTGTTAGTCTATGAAACATATGAAATGTTTCACTGAATTAGAAGGGGAGAATGAATATGAAACAGTTAGGTCAGGCACTTCTTGGTTTTGTGCTGGTAGTTATTGGATGCATTGTCTTTTTAATGAACATTCATGTATCCAGTTTTTCCTTTTTCTGGAGATATCGTAATGTGAATGTAGGTGCATTCCTTCTGATCCTTGTGGCTATTTCCTTTATTACCTTGCTTGTGAAGTACAACAACCTGACGGTTGGTGTCTTCTGGACTTTGGTTGTACTCTTCTTCATCAGTATTATCTTAAGTCTTGATTTCTATATCTCTCATATCAGCGCATTTGAATTGGTGCTGATTATTGGTACCATCTGCGTAGGTATTGCACTTCTTCTTAAGAGCCTTGTATTTACCAAGGGGATGAAGGAAGAGGATAAGGATCCATATCTGAAATAAGGAAGGCTACGTCCGGCCTTGTTCGTAAAAATTTTGGTTACAAGCGGCATGTCCGTTCATTTATTTTTCGAAAGAAGCTATCTATGTCTAAAATCACCTGTTACCGCGGTCATATCCGCAACTGGGAAGCATTGGCTTCCGAATTGAACATTGATGCTAAG
>Ga0256404_1005549_pt1 | contig 22169 bp, 19 predicted proteins | sample RumenRJG_01DNA_FD_185990 | JGI IMG/M metagenome (GOLD analysis project Ga0256404, IMG submission 185990) | Bovine rumen microbial communities from Lethbridge, Alberta, Canada - RJG_01 | ecosystem: Host-associated > Mammals > Digestive system > Stomach > Rumen | place: Canada: Alberta | collected...
GCAAAGAAATCCAGGAACGAAGAATCATACGTCCGGTCCCGGTGATCCTCGGTATCTTCTGCTTCCGAAAGATCTTCCGGAGCAAGATGGATCATCTCGAGATACAGTTCCTGAAATGGAAGGATCTGCAGCTCAGGATCCGCTTCACATAGACGTGAAAAGATATTGATTCCTGCCCGATCGATATCTCCGCAATAGAGAACCGTCTGATCTGCTCTTCGACAGGAGGAAAGAAATCCGTACAGGCTTCCGCTTTGATCTTTCACAGCGACTTTGTTTCCCTCTCCGTAAATCACCATGGAAAAGCGGTGGCCGAGAAACGTCATCCCTGGCTTCAGCTGGGAAGAGATGGAGTCCCATGGATCCCGGTTTTCCAGGACCAGAATCTCGTTTCCTTCCGGGTCCGTTTCTCTGGCAAAGAACGGTTCATAGGTAGGCCTGCAGTTCAGTTCCTGATCAGAGAGAGGAATTGCAGAATGATGCTGCTCCAGATATTTCTCATTGCCGAAGATGGCGTAGCTGCGTTCTTTGACCGTCATCAGACAATCCGGATCGGACAGCTCCTGCTTATGGCTGCTGAGATAACTGCTGAGTTTCAGAATCTCAGGCTCCATCTTCTCATAGTCAGAGAGATGGCTGAGATAGAAGCTGATCAGAGAAGGATGCAGATGAAGGATTCTCTCTCTCTCAGCAGTCTGGTCTTTCACCGTTCTGATTTTCTGATATCGAGCATAGAAAGAGGGAGTAAACGCAACCCGTCCGGATGAACGGATCGGCCGGATCAGCCCGGCTTCTTCCCAGCCTGAAAGAACAGAAGCAGTTTCTTCATAGTCCAGGTCAAATGACTTCATGACGTCCTGGTAGCAGAATCTTGAAGAGGTGATTAAGGAGAGGTCATACTTCATAGATACCTCTATCTTATCATGTCCGAAAAAAAGTACGTGCCTTTCCATGAAGACACGTACTGCTTTTGGAGATTACTGAATTTTCTGAAATGCTGATTTCGGCAGATGACATACCGGACACGTCCAGGTATCCGGAACTTTCTCCCATGGGGTTCCTGCCGGAACGCCATGTTCCGGATCGCCTTTTTCCGGATCATAGATATATCCGCATGGGCAGCGGTATTTATCTGCCGCAGGCTTTGCGGAAGCAGGACTGTCTGCTTCCAGCAGTGCAGAAACCATTGCCGGGATGGCTGCGAATTCCGGTTCTTCCGGATTCCAGTAGGACTTGATTTCAGGAGCGACTACTTTAAACCCTGCTTCTGTCAGAGACTGGCGCAGCACCTTGTTGCCTTCGCCAGACCAGCCATAGCATCCGAAGACTGCCGCTTTCTTGCCCTTCATCTTCAGAGACTTGATATAGTACAGCCAGTACGCGACCGAAGCCAGCACGCCATTGAGAATGGTCGGCGAACCGACAGCGACTGCCTTGGAGCGGAATACTTCATAGGCAATATCATCCTTGGCATCATGATCCACATTCATGACCTTAACGACGGTATCCGGAGACTGTCTGTGGACTTCATCTGCAATTGCATGTGCGATCTTCTCAGTGCCATGCCACATGGTCCCGTAGACCACTGTGACCTGATCTTCCTGATAAGGTCCTGCCCAATCTGCATAGGCATCGATGATCCTGCTGACCTCTTTCCGCCAGATTGCACCATGGCTCGGGGCAATCATCTCAATTGGGAGATTCATTGCCTTGAGTTCCTTTACTTTGCGGGCAACCATCGGAGCAAACGGATTCACGATGTTGACATAGTAGCGCATCGCTTCTTTCCAGAGTATTTCGTGATCTGCATAGTCATCGAACATTTCTTCCAGCGCATAGTGCTGTCCGAAGGCATCCATTGAGAACAGGATATTATCTCCGGTCAGGAAAGTTGCCATGGAATCAGGCCAGTGCAGGAATGTCATTTCAATGAAGATCAGCTTCTTGCCATTGCCGATGTCCAGTTCATCACCGGTTTTCACCGTATGGAAATTCCAGCCATGCTTGCCATACTGTCCCTCGAGAGATTTCACTGCATTTGCGGTGCAGTAGATCGGAGTATCCGGGATCTCTCTCATCAGAGCCGGAAGGCTGCCGGAATGATCGCATTCGCCATGCTGAATCACGATCGCATCGATGCTGGAAAGATCAATCTCAGACTTCAGGTTCTCGATGAAATCGATCTGATGCGGTGCCCATACCGTATCCATGAGAATCGTCTTCTCTTCCTGAATCAGATATGCATTCTGAGAACTGCCGCTGTGAATCGTGAAGTCATCTCCATGGAACTTCTGCAGGTCCCAGTCGAGATAGCCTACCCAGGAAACATTGTTTTTAACTGTCTTTTTCATGTTCACTCCTCGCCATGTAAAAGTATATCTGTTTCTGCCCTGCTGGAAAGCAAAATGATCCGGAATCTATGCAGGTATAAAAAAGCTTCCCCGCTCAGGAGGAAGCTTTGTCTGCTGCAAGTTAGTCAGCAGTCGGAGCACCGAACTGGATCGGTGTAGCACCTGTCATATCGTCTTCAGCGATCAGCATGATCGGAGCGACTTCATAAGACAGTTTGGTGAAGGAAGCGTTGTAGCCGGATTCCGTTGTGAATTCCAGCGTGAAGCTTCCGACCTTGCCATCTTCGCCGATCAGGCCTTCCGGTACGGAATCGAAGGTAACTTCCTGGAACCCGCCGTTGACAGCTGCGCCGTCAGTGCCGGAGATCAGGTTGTCGCCCTTGTCGGAAGATCCGGTAGGATACAGATAGAGCTCGGTAACATTCTCGCCGGTCTCGTTGTAGATCGTGTAATCAGCAGCCGTGGTCTGGAATGCGATCGCGGTAGCACCCGTCAGAGCATCTTCAGCCAGCAGCGTGATCGGAGCAGTCTCGATGGACAGCGTGGGGAAAGAAGCGTTGTAGCCGGATTCCGTTGTGAATTCGAGCGTCAGCTTTGTGTCAGCTGCAGCGTCGCCAGCATCATAAGTGAGCTTCGTTGCATGAGCGTTCATGAAGCCGTGATCGCCAGCGAGGTTGTCGCCCTTCTCAGAAGAATCCGTCGGATACAGATAGAGTTCCGTTACGGTTTCGCCGGTCTCGTTGTACAGCGTGTACTCGCCGACCGTCTGTACTGCTTCTGCGGTAGCAGCTGCAGATTCCTCAGCGGCTGCGGTGCTTGCTGCAGCAGCTGTAGTAGCGGCAGCAGTAGCAGAAGCGGTGCTGGAGCTGCATCCTGCAAGCAGGGCAGCAGCGCACATCAGTGCAAATGCCTTTTTCATAGTAAATCTTTCCTCCATTCGTCTGCCTTCTGGCGGCAGACTTAAATTATGTTAAGAGTATTCACAAGTTTTTTATAGTACAATCGGATATATTGTTAGTACAAACGGATATGAATAGAACTGAAGAAAAGTCATTTGAGAAGTTTCTGAAAGCCGCGTCATCAAGCGGTCAGAACAATATGGTGAACCTTTCTGTCACCTATCTTCACCCGGATCTGGAAATTTATCTTGCGGACCGCACGCTGCCTGCAGAGACAGACCTATGCCTGAACATGCATTATCATGACGATTTTGAGTGGTGCAGGGTTCTCGAAGGCACCGTGTATTTCCGGATTCTCCGGAAGACAATTGCTGTTTCGGCAGGAGAAACGCTGTTCATCAATTCAAAAGTCCCGCATTGTTTCTGCGGGACAAAGGATTGCGGATCGCATTATGAGATCATGCTCGGAAAACCGCATGCAGTTTCTTCCGGCTTTCTGAACGATGAGATTGACGGACTTGTCCATGATGATCGGTTCCCGTTTCATGTTGCCCAGCCGGTCAGCCAGGTTTATTCCGAAGATCTTGAGCAGATGCTGAAGCTGTCTGAACAGAAGCCGCCGGAATATGAATTCGAAGTTGCTGCCTGCTGGCTGAAGATGCTGCGGCAGATCATCCGGATTCAGAAGAACGAAGATACGGCCAGTGAACCGATCCGCAATCATGATATGGATGTGCTGCGCGAGATGCTTTCCTTCATCGGAGAGAACTACAGCTCTGACCTGGATCTGGATGAGATTGCCAGAGCAGGCAGAATCTCCCGGTCAAAATGCACGAAGATCTTCCGGGCGATTCTGAATATCTCCCCTTCGGAGTTTGTGCAGCGCTACCGGCTCAAGCAGGCAGCTGGGCTGATCGCAAACACGGATCTCAGAATCTCTGAGATTTCCTCTTCCTGTGGGTTCAACCAGCAAAGCTATTTCAACCGGGTATTTCTGAGGCAGTTCGGGATCACGCCTCTGGAGATGAGAAAACAGTACCGGTCTATGGACTCAGCTCGACGAGCGGACTTTGCGGATGATGTAGCGGACAATCAGCAGCACGCTGACCGATAGCGCTGCCGCAAAACCGATGAATCCGAGCACCGGGATGCCAAGGATTTTCGGCTCCATATCGGTCGTGCAGAGGATGCTGGAACTGATCAGCAGCGCGGCTACGCAGATTCCGATGACGAAATTGCGCACGGAAGACGCCAGAACTTCCGTGAAGTTCTCCGTCGAGCGGAGATTAATATTCATGAGCCCCTGTCCCTGAATGTATTCTTTCAATGCGTCCACGGTCAGGGAAGGAATCTCGATGCCATTTGCGGATGCCCGGTAGAGTGCCCGGGCATTTTTCGACAGTTCATTCTTCCAGTCGAGATTCTCCAGATATTCATCCGTGATCCGGTTGGAGGCAATCTCCATCATATTGATATCCGGGCTGATCGTTGTCAGCACGCCTTCCATGTTGGCCAGTCCCCGGCACAGCATCGTCATGCCATGCGGCATGCGGATGCGGTTCTTCTTCATGATCTCCATGAGCGCCTGCATCTCATCAGCGATGGAAATCGCTCCGAAGGATGCGCTGCCGAACTGCTCAAGGAAACCTTTGAGGTCCTGATACAATCTGGCCCGGTCCGGAGTCTCCTTGAATTCACCGATTTCAAGGACAGCATTTTCCACCATCGTGACATCATGCAGAGCAATGCCGCGGACGCCGCGGATCATGATTCTGCGGTCATGATCATTGAGTCTGCCCATCATGCCCATGTCGATCCAGACGATCTTTCCATCCAGGATCTTGACATTGCCCGGATGGGGGTCGGCATGGAAAAAGCCATCTTCCATGACCTGCTTGATGAAGCTGTTGACGAACTTCTTTCCGATCTCATCGAGGTCGTACCCGTTTTCCTTCAGGTCCTTCACGTCATTGATCGGCCAGCCGCCGATATATTCCATGACTAATACGCGGCTGGTGCAGAGGCTGCGGTAGAGCTGCGGCACGCGGACATAGGCAACATCTTTATTGTTGCGGGCAAATTCCTCCATGTTGGAGGCTTCCTTGAGGAAGTCCATCTCTTCCTGGGCAACTGACCACATCTCATCGAGCACTTCGTCGAGATCAACCATGTTGCGCAGATCCCCCAGCGGCATCAGCCGGATCAGCTTATGAAGCAGGCTGATATCCTGCATCATCGTGTTGTAGATGCCTTTGCGCTGAACTTTAATGATGACATCCTCACCGGTCTTCAGCTTTGCCCGGTGCACCTGAGCGATCGACGCAGATCCGAGAGGCTTCTCTTCGATCACATCAAAATACTCCCGCCAGTCCTGGCGGAAGGAATTGTTCAGCACTTCCTCTACGGTTTCAAACGGCATCGGGGTCACGTCGCTGCTGAGCTTCATCAGCTCCTCGCAGTATTCCTTCGGCAGAATATCGGAGTGCAGCGACATGATCTGTCCGAGCTTGATGTAGGTCGGTCCGAGCTCTTCCATGATCACCCTGAGTTTCTCCGGCGTTACGCCGCGGGTGATATGGTTCCGGCTCAGCACCTGCCGGATTTCCCGCAGACGGCTCCCGTTATCGCGGGTTTCGGTCTGCTCTGGCATGCATCACTTCGCTTCTGTCTCTGATCCTTCCGGATTCAGCAGCTTCTTCAGCTTTTCCTTGTCCTCATCAGAAAGATTCTTCACGTAGTCTTCGACGCTTTCTTTCGGCTCTTCGCTCTTGGTGGCGGCTTCCTTCGCCTTGTGCTTCAGTTCCTGGTTCAGAGCTTTGCCCTGCTCCACGGTCACTTCACCCTTGCGGATCAGCGTGTCCACCATTTCACTGCCCTTTTCGGCAGTCAGCGCTGCAGCCCCGACACTGGCAAGCAGCAGATTCTTGAAAAGATCCTTTGTTTCCATGAAAATGATCCTCCTGTCAAGAGACGATGCTCTTTCTGATTTCAGTTTAGAAGAACTTGCGTGAAACTGAAAGAGCCAGATTCATGCAATCATGCTTTTCTGTCTAATTTTTCAGGGATTGCAGCGGCCGCAGGGCACATACCCTTCTGCAATCAGCGTGCTCCGCAGTCCCGTATACTCCTCACGGTTCTTGTCCTTCATCTCTGAAACACTGTCGCACCAGGGATAGTGAAACCGGTGCGTATTCGTGTTCAGCACATAATTCATGACCGGTTCTGCGCTTTCTTCCGGTTCTTCTTCGAGATGGCTGCTGCCATCGGAGTAATCGATGACGACGCCTGGCTGAACATTGTAGCAATACACGCAGAAGGAAAGGCCTGCGCCTTCATCTTCAATGGACTCTGCCTCCATCAGCACGCCGGAAGCGACTAAGTTGTCTCCTTCATAGACTGGCGTCACGCGGTAGAGCACATGATAGCCGGAAGAGCGGATATAGTCTGCAGTCTTGTTTTCGTATGGCAGCATCCCGCTCACATTCAGATACCTGGTTCCGGTGATCAGATTCCTCTCCTCGGCATTGACACCGGAGAGTTCATAGGCAATCAGATGACAGCGGTTATACAGATACTGTCCGTCCACGATGTCATATTTCACAAGATGCCATCCGCTCGGCCGGATCATGCCGATGGAGCCGCGCGGCTCAGAGGGCAGAGTCTCCGGTCCGAGTCGTTCCATAGCCGCACCTGCCCTGCCCAGTTCATCCAGTTCCGAGAATAGTTCCGGAGTTTCTTCGCTCAGTTCTGTCTGCGTGAAGTACGGAACATCATCATGCACGATGGCCGAAGCTTCGCCTGCATAGGCAGGAATCGAAGCGGGGTCCGCCATCTCTGCCAGAGCTATTGTGCTTTCTGGAGAAACGGAAGCGTCCGCTGCAGATTCTGCAGTCTCTTCAGGAATCCCGGTCTGTTCTGAAAGGATCGATGCAGCAGGAATGACCTGTTCTGCATGGCAGCCTTCGGAAAGAACTGCTGCTAAGAGAACAATCAGAAGTCTTTTCTTCATTCCTGTTTCCAGCCATCCTCCTGATGTATGCATTCTCTGAGATGATCCCGCAGGGCATCATCGGTGCAGTAAACGTAGCAGCCCTTCATGCCGCGGGTCATCAGCGTCCGGTACGTATTCTTGATGATCTCATCGCTGAGTTTTTCTGCCCGTTCCGGGTCCTTCTTAGCCAGAGTCTTCATGCCCCGGATCGACATATCATCCTTCGAGCGTTTCCGGAAGTCCGTGATGACTCTGCCGTCTTCATAGCGCATGTCGTCGCCGATGATGACGCCGATATAATCAAATTCCAGTCCCTGGCACGTATGGATGCACCCGCATTCATTGACAGATTCAGGATCCGTGGCCCAGATGCCGTTTTCAAAGTTCCATGACATCTCGAAACTGCCGATTTTAATGTCCTTGTAATCCGGATCATTCCGTTCTTTCTTCGGCCAGTCCCAGCAGTAGCCTGCGGTGATTCTTGCCCGATTGGAAATCCGGTTCTTCTCGAAGATGCGATCCCACATCTCTTCGGGAGTATCAAAGACTTCAAAGTCATAATCGATGCCATCCAGGTCAATGACCGCAGTATCGCGGATTTCCAGCGTATGATCCAGCCATGCCAGATAGCCGTCAGAGCCATTGCAGCGGAACTGCGAGCTGAGGGTCAGCTGTGTCACTTCCGAGTGCAGGGCGGATGCCCATCTCCTGATTTCGTCAGCAGAACCGATGTCCTGCATCGTAACTCTCTGCTCTTCATCCAGGAAGAACACCGAGCATTTCGATGCCCGGATGAGCTCCATGATCTGATTGATGCCGAGATTGCCGTAGATGCCGGACTTCTCCCTCAGACGATGGGCTTCATCGGCCAGGATCGTATCCATGAGATTTTCTTCTGCCTGATAGAATCTATCGCTGCTGAGAAACAGATTATCCACGGAGCTCTTCTGGCCTTTCCCTTTGAGAACCTGCAGGTATACCTTGCGAGGAGCGCTGTTCCGGGTCACATAGCGGACCAGCTGTCCTTTCTGAGTCAGGGCCGCCAGCAGATTCACAGCTACGACTGTCTTGCCGGTACCAGGACCGCCTTTGACGATGACGGTGCGTTTCTTTCCGTCTTTCTGGCATTGTTCTGAAATCTGGGCAATCGTATCAAAGGCGACTTTCTGATCATCGATCAGGACAAATTCCTTCCTGCCTGCCACCATTCCGGCGATCGCATCCTGCAGGCGCCGGGATGGGCGGAGCTTTCCATGGTCGATGCGGTACATGACATCGGAATCATCGCCCTTAGCAATGCTGGAACGGATGTACTTCTGAAGATCCCTGGCTTCTTTCTTATCAAAAGCAGGTGCTTCTTCTTCATACGTCTGATACTGCGGTTCATCAAGCGGATCATGGGAAGAACTCCGCTCATAGTTATGCAGCCAGGCACATGGCTTCAGCGTGATCTCTTCTTCCTGCACGGTCTGGTTGTAGTCGCGAATCAGGGACGCATAGCTCCACGCCTGATAGCTCGGGTGCACCGTCTTCCGGAGGGCTCCGCCCGTATACGTCTCTACCAGTGCTTCCGTTCCCGGCACCGCATTCAGCGAAGACCACTGCTTCAGCTCAATGATCACGGCAGAAGGCTTTTCTTCGGCATCATAGCCGGAGATGATGAAATCCACGCGCTTGGCGGTTTCCGGAATGTTGTATTCAATCGCCACGCCGGCATTTTCCGGAATGGACGGTTCGCTCAGCACATTGGCCATGAACTGCAGCGAGTTCTGCCAGGAAGCGATTTCAGCCTTCCCGCTTTTCCTGTGCAGGCGTTTCTCAATGGTCTTTTCCAGCTGCTCAGCGATGCTCTGATTCAGCACATCTTCCAGGAACCTGGATTTCACGCAATCATAGATAATCATTCTGCCCCTCCGCAGATTCCAGTTCTTTTTGCTATTCTACCTCAGAACCAGCGGCAGAAGAAAGCCGGAGCACATGCCCCGGCATATTCAGCTCTGAAATACGATGTTCACTTTGTAGGCAGGAGAAACCTGAGATACCAGCGGCTGATAGGTCTCCCACGCACTCAGCAGCGCAAAGCGATCGGCCTGATCGAAGCAGTCCTGCTGCTTGAGCCGCTCCGTGAGCTTCTCTACAGCTTCGGTCTGGAATTCCTGCGTCTGCTCAGCCGTCAGCTGAATATCGCCGAAGGCAAGCCAGCCCTTGTCCGTATCGCCGAGCACGGTCTTCGACGGATCGAACGTCACCTGATGAAGCTGTGCTCTCGGAATCGCGATGGTCAGCGTGAACGTATCTTCATTCAGGCTGATCGAAGAAGCAGTGACCTTGCTCAGATCAATCGTATACTGCCCGGTTCCGTAAATCGTCTCATTCTGGACCTTGCTGAAAACAGCCCAGCTGAAGAGACCAGCTTGCGTGATCGTTGTCGGCACAGATACTTCCTGTTCGTCGACAATCAGCAGCTGCTGCTGTTCTGCAGCTCCGAGCACTGCATCTTCAAAATCAGCTGCCTTGTATCCGAAGACCCCGTTATGATCCAGAGTCAGATCATGACCATCTGCCGATGCCGTCTCCGGATTCTTCGGAAACAGCGAGATCTTCCCCACCGCAAATACTGCTGCCGCACAGACTAAGGCAGTCAGCAGCACGTTCCTGAACTGATTTCTGAAGGACGCATGCTTCACGCCTTTTTCTGCTGCCTTCTCAACAATCCCTTCCAGCTGTTTCTGCTCTTCTTCCGTCATCTTCATTCTTCTCCCGAAATCAGCCGGTCGCGCTGACGCTCCAGCATCGTCAGGGCCTGAGCAATCCGGATGATCTCTTTCGAAGTCCTCTCATCGATCTTAAGCATCTGGCTGACTTCATTCAGAAACTGCAGTTCCGTTTCCGAGATCCCCGCATCCGTATCGCACATGCAGGCAAGATCATACAGCAGCCTTCTCTGACTCTCCGGGTTCTGAATGCTGCAGAGGATTTCTGAAAGGGTCCTGGAACCTTCTGTGATTTCTGCCGAAATTTCACGCATCTCTTCGCCGCTCATCTGCTGCTTCCGGCAGAAGTCTTCAAAATAATCAAATTCAGAAGAGCTCACGCCCGTTTCCCGATTGGCCGCGTAGAGAATGGCTTCCGCATAAGCCCGCTTCTCCTGATCATCCATCAGTTATGCCCCGAAGAAAGCATCGAGCATCTCTTTCTCATCTGCCTTCATTTCGTCCGTCAGATCATCATAGGCACCTTCCTGCTTCTCAGAGGTACCGGTGGTGGACCCGACCAGTTTTCCATCTTTCCAATGAAAGAAGTTCGGTGCGTAGATCCGCTTCTCGCCCAGATCCACTTCCGTTCCATCTTCTTTCGTCAGCGTATATTCGCTGAGCGAATCCCCGAATGCAGTGAGCATCTTCTGATAAGCCTCGGTTCCGGCTGCTTTCTGAACCGGATTTCCATCATCATCCAGCTGGTACGCATCCCGCAGCACTTCATTGCCATCCGCATCCCAGATCTGCACGTAATAGATCGTTTCAATACCGGCATCCATCGCGCTCTGCACTGCCTGTTCAATCACGCTTCTGCACCAGGGGCATGCTTCATCGCCGATATACAGATAGAACTCGCCATCCTGATCCAGGAGAGCAGCTGCCTCATCGCCGGTGATTTCCTGAAACGGATTGTTCTCCGGAATCTCAACACTGCGCACCGTATGCTCGCCACGTTCGGTTCCGTTGAGGGCTTCGTACGCTTCCTTGAACGAAGTGCCTTCGGCAGAAGGCGATGCTTCCGTTCCGCATTGTTCAAAGATATCGCAGCCCTGCGAGCCGCTGGAAGCAGTCTGTTCTGCCGCTTTGCTTTCTGAACTGCAGCCCGCCAGCAATGCTGCCAGGCATAGAATCATCCATTTCTTCATTTATTCTCCTTCGGTTCCGCTTCCATGACTGCCCCGCAATGCGGGCAGATCGGGCGTTCCATATTCACATGGTACCCGCAGCTGCTGCAGGTACATTCCCGTTTATAGTAATAGCCGCTGACAGACTCCTCCGAAGGAACCTTCTCATGAATCCAGTAGGCCGTCGTGACATGGACCATGCCATGCGTGCGCACACCGCTGGACATCCGGTTGGTCTGCACCAGGCCAAGCCGCTTCGCCAGTTCTTTCTCTTCATCCGTCATGCGGACATAGGGCTTGTTTTTCAGCTCTGCAATGCTGATATCATGCTTCTGCATACACCCCTCCGTCTGTTATTTCTCTGAACCATTGCGCAATGCGATGCTAGCCATTTCCAGAGCACTTTCCTGGCTGCCGCAGCCCGCCAGGAACCCGGACACATGACAGAAAATCGCATCCTTGATTCCGCTTGCCTTCTGCAATTCGTCATACCTGAGACCATACCAGCTCTCTGGCAGCGGGTGGCGGTACTTCGTGCGATCATCTGAATCTTCCAGCGCACACTGGATATTCCATCCTCCTCGCAGAGCAGGATAGATCACATACCAGATGTCCTGCGCCTTCGGATTATTCTGCTGGGCATAGAGCGTTCCCTCCCATGGCGCAAAACGATCCATGATCATGATGTGATTGGCACTGTAGCTGATGCAGCGCAGCACATAGTCTCTTGCATCGAGAGAAGAAATGATGCTGTCAATCCGGTTCAGCAGGATATCCCTGGCAAAACTCACCGCATCCAGAAATGCATCATCCGGATTCAGATCAGAATTCCAGGTCGGATTGAAATCCCGGATCATCTGCGTGATGGAATAGCTGATCCGGCTGTCTGAGAGAATCTTCTTTCTCATCTCTTCGGGCATTCCCGGACAGTGCTCCAGATCAGCAGCCACCGGCCGATATCCGTTATCTTCCGCATCAATGCCGAGAATCAATGAATTCTCCAGCTTCTGATAGACCAGGTCCTGATACTGTTCCGGACATCCTGCCGCCGCCAGCACTTCCGGATAATATTTTCTCCAGACAAGTCCGCAGGCCGCATACGGAATCTCAGTTCCCGGATGGGTACCGTTGGCTTCTTTATTCTCAGGACTGTGATGATCAAGTTCTCCGCCGCCGATGTCATAGACAATCCAGTCAGACGTATTTTCCGGAATTTCCGTATCACTGCCTCTGACGACATGGATCTCTTCCGAGATGATCTGGAACATCGCGGTTGCGAATACTTCATCGGCATGGAAGATGCCGTCATGCGTATATAAATTCAAAGCTCTGCTCATATGGTTTCCCTCATGCTGAGTGTAGCATCAGACTGGTTCAGAAACCGGAAATCCCATAATTTTCCATGGTTCTGACATTTTCTCTTGATATTGATTCTGTATTCTGTACGTGTGAGATGAAAAACAACAGAATGATTCCCGGAAACTTTCCCTTTCGATCCGGACCTGCATTCATCTCGTTGATAGATGCACGGCACCTGCCCCCTTTCAGCAGCCGTGCCTTTTTTATCGGATGAGTTCTTTTTCTCCGCCTTCTGCCAGCCACTTTGCAAAGGCGGCTTTCACTTCTTCCGGCACTTCCAGCTCATCGGTAAGGCCGAAGAATTCTCCTTCCCTGACATCGCCGTAGAAGCGGATGAACCAGGTTTTCTGTTCTTCATGGGACAGTCTGTCAAACTGTTCGGGAAGCGGTGTGCTCATGAATGGTTCCTCCTTCTTTCGATCCGGTTTTTCTGGGGCTGCAGCACCAGCTCGCTGATGACAGCCCCCTCCGGAAGCGACAGCATATATTTTACTGCATCTGCTACCTGCTCTGCAGAAAGCGCGCATCCCTGTTCCATGGAAGGTGTGAAATCCGCACTGCGGTAAAGGTTTGTATCCGTTAAATCCGGCAGAATCGCACAGACTTTCATGCCGTATTTCCGATTCTCCTCAAACAGCGATCGCGTGAAAGACAATAGTCCTGATTTTGCCGCTCCGTAAGCTGCCGCATGCGGGCTGCTGCTCAGGGCGGTGACGCTGACGACATTGAGAATCGTTCCCTGCACGCTTCTTAACTGGCGCAGATACTTCTGGCATAAGATCATCGGAATCTCAAGATCCGTGCGTACCATGGCCTGGATCTTTTCTTCATTCATTGTTTCATGCAGTCCGTACCAGGCACATCCGGCATTGTTGATCAGCAGGGAAAGTTCCTGCTGCGGCACTTGCTTCAAGGCAGTCTTCAGAGCTTCAGGATCCAGAAGATCGCAGGCAATCGGATGAAAGGAAGGACTCTCAGAAGCAGCGGTGAATGATCTGCCGATGCCGTAAACGGTCCATCCTTCTCTGCACAGCATTCTGCTGATGGCTTCTCCGATGCCCGAAGAAGCACCGGTTACTAATGCGGTTCTGCTCATAATCCGATCTCCTGATAAATCTGTTTTTCTGATACATATCCCTTCAGAAGAGAGAGGAGATACTGTTCCATCTCTTCTTTCACGGAAGCAGGATAATGGCAGTAGCCATTGCTCGTCTCATAAGGATACTGCACCACTGCAGAATCAGGAAACCGTTTCCGCATATTCTGAAGATACGATGCAGAAATCCGGAACGTTCCGATCGAGCAGTCCCGTATTGATTCAGGAGGAATGCTTTTTCTGCAGGCTGCGATCAGATCTTCATAGGCAGCTTTCCATCCCGGAAAGCGGATCATCGGATCAAAGCAGAGCCGGATCCGGAAGCCTGCTTCTGCGGCGGTTTCAGCAGCGCGGATCCGCTGTTCCATCGTTCCGGTTCCCTGCTCCATGGAATCGATCATTGCCTGCGGAGAAAATGTAAAGGCAGGAATGATGCGGTCTGAAACCGGCATGGTATTCCAGATCTCTCCATAACCGCTTTTCGTGCGGATCTCAATGGAGAGATCTGGGTGAGAGATCGCTGCTTGTGCCCACTGTGACAGAATTCCGGTCATCGGCTCCAGCGGGACGAGATCCGTCTCATACGCAAGACAGAGATAAGCAGGATGTTCCATCAGAAGTTTTTCCGTTTCCTCCAGAAAGTATTCCTGATTCACGAATATCACAAGATTTGCAGTCTGATACATCCCTTTCAGCCAGCAGTAGGAACAGTTGTAGGCACAATTCATTGCCGGTGTGCAGTAATAAAACCAGCGCTGATCGAAGCTCTGACAGACCGGAGCCCCAGGATAGATCACTGTTCCATGCCGGACTGCCAGAATCAGATTCCGGGACGGATACTGCTCCAGATAGCTCTGACGGGGCCGGTCGAACAGCTCGCCATAGCGGGAGATCCGGATGACAGAGGCGTCCGGAAAACAGTTCCGGATCCTTTCAGTCATCGGATACCCGAACGCTTCTTCCTCTATATAAAGATGAGAAAATGGCTTATTGCGTTCCATAGCGTTCCAGGTCTTTCAGGACCTGCTTTCCTTTCTCACGGTCTTTGACCGGAAGAGTTCCTTCCCGATACAGGCTTCGGATCTTCTCATCGAGATCAATGCCGGCAAGATATGCATACCGGATCAGCTGATGAAGCTGCCGTGCCATCGTTACGCTGCAGCAGAGATCGCTGGCGAGCGTCTGTTCTGATTCCTCGGTCTGATCAGAAGAAGGAGCATCCGGAAGACTCTCGATCAGCGAAGCAAGCCATGGGGCATGTGCCTCTGATCCCTGTTTCAGTTCTGCTGCGGAGATTGTGTTTCCATGATCGCTGATATAGCGGAAAAACAGCATCTGGTCCGGCCGCAGAACCATGGCCCCGGCTTCATAGACGGCAGCGCTTTCCATATCATAGACTTCACTGGGAATCTCGTCTGCTTCCTTCAGAACCTTGCTGCCGGTTATTCCAGCCGTTTCTTTCAGCCCCGTGTTCACCAGAAGATCCGGGTAGAATGTCCTGCCGCTGTCAGCATTCTTCAGGACTGCAAGCTGAACGAGCGTGCCGGAAGGTCTGCTGGAAACTGCCGATCCATAGGAGATCAGCCAGGAGACAGGCATCAGCGCAAGCACTCTTGCAGTGCAGGAAGCAGACGCAATCGGCCCGGTGCCGGAGAGAGCCAGCACAGTCTTGTCATTTTTCCATAGATTTTTCCCGGCAGGCTTCAGATTCAGCGCATGAATCAGAGGCTCCGCCTCAGGGTAAAGTGCCGCAATCACGCATTTCATAGCAGAAATGATACGTCATCACAGGGGGTTCTTGCAAAGAATGCGGTTTCAGAATTAATTTTCATCGTTCCCCATCCGCCAGATCTCAGGTTTCGTTTATAATGTTTACTGCGTCCTGCGGAAACGCAGTCTGTTTTTGTTCCGCCCGGATGCCACAGGAGAGAAGAATCGGAATGGCCAGCGAGAAAGAAAAATCCATCAGTCCAGAAACAGAATCGGAGCCTGAAGTATCTGCTTCCGAAAAGACCGTTCCTGCTGAAATAAATCACAGACACCATCGTCCTCACTATCGTTCTTCAGACGATCAGAAGAAGACGATCAGGTTCAGAAAGCGGAAAGCTTTTCAGCTGAAAACAGAACCTGTTCCTGCAAAGAAGCTCCCGGAAGAAAAGCCGGAAGAGAAGAAAGATCTCCCTGCAGAAGAGGCAAAACCGGCTGAAGAAGTGAAACCGGAAGCTGAGATACCAGTTCAGCCAGCAGAAAGCACTGCGGATCAGCCGGAGAAGCTGGGCGCAGAAGTGAAAGAGACGTTTCAGAAAACCAGCGAAGCACTGAAGAAAGGCTGGGACTTTGCAAAAGAAAAAGGGGCTGCCGGAATCTTAGCAGTGAAGACTGCAGCCCACACGTTCCGGAAGAAGCAGGAAGCTGCAGCGGAAGAGCGGAAGAAAGAAAATGAAGCGAAGGCTGCACAGCTCAAAGCCGCTGAAGAGAAGAAAACGGATGAATCGGTGCAGAAAGAAGCAGCAGCTGCTCTGGAAAAGGGGATTGAAGAAGTAAAGGAAAAGACAGAAGCCGGAGTTTCCTTCGTGAAGAAGGCTTCTGAGGAACTGCATGAGAAGTATGAGAAGGCTGAGGAAAAAGAAGAAGCCATCATGCAGAAAGAGTCTCCGGAGTCATTCAATCGGAAGAGTCCCGGGCATATTGTTCTGGTGATCTTCCTGTTCCTGGTCGCTGCTGCAGCCGTCGGCGGATGTGCGGTATGGACGTATTATGAATCCCTGCTGGATGGATGTCCGGAACTGGATCTGACCAAGCGGGAAAATTACAGTACGGCATCCGTGATTTACGACGCAGATGGCAACTGGGTCGCCGACTACGGAACCAATGAGAATATTGAATGGGCAGGAATCGACGAGATTCCCAAACAGCTTAAGGATGCATTTGTGGCGATTGAGGATCAGCGTTTCTATGTGCATAACGGCATTGATCTGAAGCGTCTGACCGGAGCTGTGATCGGACAGATCACTCACAACGCAAACTATGGTGCTTCTACGCTGACCCAGCAGCTAGTCCGGAATGTGTTTCTGACCCAGAATGTCAGCTATCAGCGGAAGGCACAGGAAATTCACCTGTCGCTGCAGCTGGAAAAGGTCATGAGCAAGGATGAGATTCTCGAGTGGTACCTGAATATCATCTATCTCGGCGATTCCAACTATGGCGTCAAGGTAGCAGCGCAGGATTATTTCGGAAAAGATCTGGATCAGCTCAGTCTCAGGGAATGCGCGATGATTGCAGGCCTTGTGCAGAGCCCGAATGAGTACAATCCGAGAACGAATTACAACAGCGGCGACATGTCGGTTACCAACTGGCGTACCGACAATGTCCTGTATGCGATGTACAAGACCGGCAAGATCAGCGAAGAACAGTACAGCAATGCGCTGTCTGACACGGTTGCTGTGCGCACCTCCTCGGATCGCTTCAAGCTTTATGATTACCCGCTGTATGTCGAATATGCGGTCGAAGATGTTGCGGAACAGCTGCTGAAGCAGGAGGGCAAAGAGGCCACAACAGCAAATCTGGATGACATGAAGCGTCAGATCCGCAATGCTGGCTATCAGATCTATACCGCCCTGGATACATCCATGATGGATACGATGCAGGACGCGATCACGAATTTCTCGAACTATCCGCGTACGGAAGACGGAACGGAAGTAGAGGCTTCTGCGGTCATCATGGATCAGCATACCGGACGGGTGCTGGCCATGGTCGGCGGGCGTGAAGAGACCACCGAACCGGAAGGATTCAACCGGGCCGTGGACAGCACGCAGCCGGTCGGATCAAGCTTCAAGCCCTTAGCTGTCTATGCGCCGGCCCTCGAGTCCGGTGATTATCCGGGCACGACTGTGCTGGATGTGCAGACGAGCATCTATGGATATGGCGGCGACAACAGCTATCCGAATGGCGACTACATCAACGGCCCGATCACGATGCGCAGGGCTCTGGAGCTCTCGCATAACATTCCAGCCGCAAGGTTCCTGCTGGAACATGTCGGCATTGATCGTTCGTTCAGCTATCTGACCGAAGAAGGATTCGATCCTTCCCATCTGGATAAGACGGCTGCAGGTCTGGCGCTGGGTGCTTCGAGTGTCACGACCCTCGAGATGACCGCCGGATATGCATGTCTGGCCAATGGCGGTGTCTATATTGCTCCGCATGCCTATATCACCGTGAAGGACCGGTTCGGAAATCTGATTCTGGATGAGTCAGGCGTCGAAACCCATCAGGTATTCTCCGAATCCACAGCATGGCTTGTCACCGATATGATGGAGACCAACATGACTGAAGGACTTGGTGTGAAAGCACATCTCGATACCGTGAAGAGCTGCGGCAAGACCGGAACGCATGAGCATCAGGTCATCAGCTTCGGCGGCTATACGCCCTATTACACGAGCTTTCTCAGAGTCTCGGCGGATAACTATGCATATATGACGAACAGCTCGTCTTATTATCAGGCTGCTCCGCTCTGGAAGTCCTATATGGATCCGATCTCCGAGGGCGGGGATCCGGACAAGGAAATCCAGGAAAAGACGGCAGAAGAACTTGGCATTCAGAAGTACAAGGTATGTACGGAATCCGGCATGCTTGCACAGAGCTGGTGCCCTTCGGCCGAAGAGTATGCAGCCCCGAACAATGCCCCGACAGAGCTCTGCACAGGCCATAGCTATGGCAGCTGGTCCGGTGAAGGTGATGATACCGAATACCAGGCAGAAACGGATTACAGCAATGGCTGGTGGGATGAGAACGGAACGTTCCACCCATATACCGGCTGGTGGGATGAAAACGGAGTCTGGCACGATCAATAAGCCTCAGGAGATGGCAGTCCGCCATCTCCTTTCTTATCGGGAGAAAGATTCAGACAAGGAGATTGAAAATACTTCTGCAGCAAAAATGGTGCATTCCTCATGATGATGGGAATTGCACCATTTTCTCTGTGTAGTGATATGGGCCGTCTTCTGGGGCTGAGAATCAATGTTCAGGTCTTTCCCATCCGGTTTTTCAGGTGCTTCCGAACAACTCTGCTGAAACTCAGTCTGGCTGCGCCTGGATCGAAATTTTTCTGCCGCCTGCTTCTTCATAGAGCCGATGAGAGATCGAAAGCACGGTACGATCTTTCGATGCATTCTTCATAGCAGTCATGAGCGCTGCTTCGGTATTGGAATCCAGATTTGCCGTGATTTCATCAAGCAGCAGGATCTTCGGATCAGCTGCCGCAGCCCGGGCAATGGAAAGGAGCTGAATCTGTCCCTGCGAAAGCGATGCAGATTCATATGGAGTATCAAGGCCTTCCGGAAGAGATTGCACGACCATTCTCAGATTGCAGAGATCAATTGCCTTCTGAACCTTTTCTTCATTGATCCTTGGATCATTCAACGTAATCTGATCACGGATCGTGCCGGGAATCGGATGAAACTGCTGTTCTGCATAGCCGAATAAGAGACGCCTGTCTTGTTCTCTGATTGTGGCTGGTTCTGCTCCGTAGATGCTGATCTTCCCCTTCTGCGGTTCATAGAGACCAAGCAGGAGCTTGAAGAACGTGCTCTTGCCTGCTCCGGTTCTGCCGATCAGAGTTGCCATCTCTCCCTGTTTCAGCTCCAGGCTGAAATCGTTCAGGATGATCGTTTCAGGATCATAGCCGAAGGTTACATGTTCTGCAAAGACAGGAGGCTTTGACTCATCAATCATTCCATCCTCCAAAGAAGCCTCCTCCGGCAGATTCAGGAAAGTACGGATTCTCACCAGGCCTGCCGCCGCAGACTGAATGTTCTGAATCTCCATGCCGATCGATTCAAGCGGGTCAAAAATCTTGCCGACATAAGCAATGACTGCGACCGCAGTGCCGACCGACATGCCGAAGAAGGCCTGCCAGCGGCCGCCGGAAGCAGAAAGGATCATCATGATTGCCGTGATCAGCGCACTCACCGTCAGAATGATCGGAGAATAGATGGAATCATAGAAATTAGACTTTTCCATCGCATCGAAGCCATCCTGAATCGCATGGTTGTAGCGGGAAGCCATATATCGTTCCAGGTTCAGCACGCGGATCAGACGGTGATTCTTCAGAGATTCCGGAATCTGCTGGGCAGTCCTTGCAACTGCCTCACGATAGTTTTTCTGCGCCTTGAGCATGCTCTTCTGGAAATGACGGGTCAGCAGGAACAGAAACGGCAGAGCAATCAATAACAGGATACCGAGCCCTGAGGAACGTGTGAAGATCACGAACAGGATGCTGACAATTTCCGCAAGATCAGTGAACATCGAGATGATACCTTCATCAAACAGGGTCTCGACGGTATTTACGTCATTCACGAATAAGGACCCGGTTTCGCCGCTTCCCTTTTCCGCAAATGCAGAAGCAGGAAGCCGCTGCAGCTTTGCGGCCAGATCCGAACGCAGCTGATGCGTGACTTTCTGGCCGAAGATCGTGATCAGACCGCCGCGCACAGATTCCAGGAAACCGGACAGCACAAGCAGAAGGAAATAATACAAGGCATTCTGAAGCGAAATACCGCTTCCCTCCGCCAGGCTGTCTACGAGCCTTCCCAGGACCAGCGGCGGAATCACGGCAAGAATCACGGAGCCGATGATCGATGCCAGCATCAGAATGGTCATACCGGAATTTTTCCGGATACTGGTGTTCACGGAATTTGCAATCGGGTCACGCATCAAGATCACCTGCTTTCTCCTGGCGGGTCACAAGTTGCCGGTAGATCGGCTGCGTCTGCATCAGTTCTTCATGGCTTCCGCATACAGCCGTTCCCTGATTGAGAAACAAAATCTGGTCCATCCTTGAAAAGAGTGCCAGGCGATGAGAGATCAGAAGAATGATGGAATCAGAAGAATACGCCCGCAGATTCCTGAAGATCTGCTCTTCCGTTTTCGGATCCACCGCTGAAAACGGATCATCAAGGATCATCAGCGGGCGGGCATGGTACAGCGTCCTCGCTAAGGCAATCCTTGCCTGCTGGCCGCCGGACAGTCTGACACCGCCATCACCGATCAGCGTCTTCACGCCATCCGGGAAGGTCTTCAGATCTTCATCCATGCATACCAGAGAGAGGACCTTGCTGATATCGCCTTCTCTGCCTAGTCTGATATTCTCTTCAATCGTTCCGCTGAACAGTTCCGGCTGATGGCCAAGATATACGACAAAGGATTTCTTCTCGTTCATACATGCATGCCAGTCTTCTGTGCCCCACTGAATCCCGCCGGTATAGGAAGAACCAGGCAGAAACAGTTTTCCAAGTGAAGACTTCCCGCTTGCAACTTCACCGGTGATGCCGATGATCTCACCAGGTTCTGCCGTGAAGGTCAGATGGGAGAACACCGGATGATTTTTGTCATATGAGAAGGAGACATTCTTTACCTGCAGCGTCTTGCAAGGGGCAGGTTCCGTCTCTTCCGGAAGTTCGGTTTCCTTCAGGAATGGCTTGATCCGCCGCCACGAAACCTGTGCTTTCTGAACCGCATTGAAAAGCTTTGCAGCCTTGGATGACTTGGAAGCAAGCTTTGTGAAGCAGGCAAGAAACGTAGAGAATGCCGCAATATTCCATGCAGTCCATCCGGTTCCTGCTACGTTCTTTCCGCCCAGCCACAGAATCAGCACCACGCTGATGCTGGCGATGATCTGATAGAGGGGCTGAACACTCGAAACCAGAAGATTTGCCCTGGCTTCTTTCTGTTCATAATCCGTGAGAACCCCTTCATACAGCTGGTTGTGTCTGGTTTCCTCACCATAGACCCGGTAGGTCAGCGCATTGGATACCCGGTCGAGCGTTGCCTGGTTCAGTCTGGCTTCGCTCTCCTTGCCCTGGGCACTGACTATTGCGACATATCCCTTCAGCTTAGCAGCAATGAGATACGCAAACGGCGGGAAAATCATCACGAGCAGCGTAAGCCGCCAGTCATAGCTCAATAACATCACCAGGTATGCCACCATAACGACACCGGTATCGAAGATTTCAGTCGTGAACTTCCGGATGCCCTCTGTGCACGTATCTGCATCTGCAATTGCCTTGGTCAGCAGGTTTCCGGCACTCTCTTCACTGACATCTGCAGAAGACAAGAGATTCCGGTACAGCGTTTCTTTCATGTCCCGGCTGATCTCATTGGCAAACCGACGGATATAGAGGCGCTTGAAATAGCGCATGCCCTGCACAAACAGGATAACGAGCACATACGTCATTGCAAGCCGGATCATCTCTGCAGGAGTTCTGGTCTTCTGAATGATGTCGCACAGCATCTGTGCCATCTGTCCTTCAAACCAGGGGCCGGCAGTCATGCCGATATTGTAGAGGACTCCGGTAATCGTGATCAGGATCAATAGACCCTTCTCATTCTGGAAATAAGTCCGGATCTCATCCGGAGATCCTTTCATCTTCCGAGTTTTCTGCATCGCTTCCCCCTATCAAAAACGTCCTGTCAATTACCCCGTCCCGTAAAGGGCCGAGGCTTGTGACTGCCTCCACCAGTACAAGCGTGCTCATATAAGCCTCCTGGTTTCTGCTAGCGAGGATTATACCTCCTGTGGCGTCACATCGCCGGA
>Ga0256404_1005550_pt1 | contig 22168 bp, 19 predicted proteins | sample RumenRJG_01DNA_FD_185990 | JGI IMG/M metagenome (GOLD analysis project Ga0256404, IMG submission 185990) | Bovine rumen microbial communities from Lethbridge, Alberta, Canada - RJG_01 | ecosystem: Host-associated > Mammals > Digestive system > Stomach > Rumen | place: Canada: Alberta | collected...
AGACGTCGATGGTCACGGATGTGTACTCTCACATTCTGGATGATGACCGCCGGAAGAATGCACAGCTCTTTGAGAATGCATTTTATGAAGGGAAAGGTGCCGATCCGGCGGCTCCGGCAAAGGATCCTGATCCGGAAGAACAGAAAACCTCTGATATGGATACGTTGATGAGGCTTCTGGGCAATCCGGAAACGGCCGGCCTTCTGAAGCAGTTGGTCAAGGCGATGGACAAGTAAATGAGTGTAGAGGAAACGATTTGGTGAGCAATCTCCAGATCGTTTTTTCATCTCAGAGAAGTTTCTTTCTGCTATCTTGACCTCGTCGGTTCCGCCGCCCAACGTGTTCCATACATATCAAAGAACGCCAATAACGACCGACGCCTTTTTTAGCAAAATCTAATATCTGGCTAAAATCCAGAGCGGATTTCTAATGAAAAAAGCGGATCTCAGGTGTACACAACGGAATTCGAACATCGAAAAAACCGAGCAACAGAGCGGCACAACGGCTCTTAACTGACTTTAAACGCCAGGATAGACCGACCGCTCCTAAGCGAAAGGTCGTGCGTTCGAATCGCATCAGGAACATCTTACGGAGAAGCGTTTATCGCTTCTCTTTTTTGTTTAAAGCCGTCACGCGGTGTTGTGCATATACAAACAAACATGTGACGGGTTTATAGGAGCAACAAAAACCGGAAGCATTACTTTCTAAGTAACGCCTCCGGTATACTAAACTTTTTAATCTGTATTACTTTAATGTAAATACATTTGAACCGAACCACTCATTGGAGATCTTCTCTACGGTTCCGTCTGCTGACATTTCAAGGAGTGTATCCTTTACTGCCTGTGCCAGCGCATCGTCACCCTTCTTGAATCCGATTCCATACTCTTCTGCTGCAAGTGAATCATCAAGGATCTTCATATTCTTGCCTGATGACTGGATCTGATATCCGGCTACGATACTGTCCATACAAACTGCATCACAGGCACCTGACTCAAGGTCCATAAGAGCTGTATTGTAATCCGCTACCTCTGTAAGTGAACCTAAGGATGCAAGAAGATCAGCATTATCATTGATGGCATTAAGTCCTGAGCTGTCCTTCTGAACCTCTACAGCCTTTCCTGCAAGATCAGCCTGTGATGCGATATCTGAATCAGCATTAACTACAAATACCTGATTGTTTGCCATATAAGGACCAACCCATGTATAGGCATCTTCTCTTCCCTGCATGGTGAAGCCGTTCCAGATACAATCGATATTTCCTGACTCAAGCTCCATATCCTTTGCATCCCAGTTGATAGGCTGTGGAACGTACTCAAGTCCTAAACGCTTTGCAACCTCTTGTGCGAGAACGAGATCGAAACCTGTATACTCACCATTATCACCAACGAATCCCATAGGAGGGAACTCCTGGTCAAAACCAACTGTAAATTTTCCTGTTGCAGTTGTTACTGCTTCTCCCTGCTCTCCTGCTGCTTCAGTGGCTGCCTCTGTTTCTGCAGCTGCCTCTGTTGCAGCAGCTGTTGTTGAGGCTTCTGTGGCTGCTGCAGTTGTTGCTGCTGCAGTTGTCTCTGCCGGCTTACTTGAGCCGCAGGCAGTTAATGCGCTCATTGCTACGATTCCTGAGATTAATAATGCAAGATTCTTTTTCATTTTTCCTCCTCGATCTATGGTAACATTACCACCGGGGCAAAATATCTTCACTGATGGATCGTTCCCAAAAGATCATCAAACTTTTTATAATTCAACACTCTACCACGCTAAAGTGCCAATGTCAATAGAATAGGATGAGAATCTCTTCCCATCCTATGTCAATCACCATAACAGTTCAGTCTGTGGTTCTCTGCTTAGACCCCGGTGAACTGTTACCAATTACCTGATATTTCAAGTACAGCCGGATTAAATAATTATTTCCGATGGCTTTCAATTACTTTGCAGCGCTCTCGCTTTCAGCCTCTGTTTCCTCATCTGCGGGTGCTGTGTAGACTTCTTCAACCTTCTTTGTCTTGAATCCGCCTTCTCCCTGAAGATCATTACCTGCCTTTGTCTCCTCCACGGTTTCTTCTTCAGTCTCCTCCTGAGCTTCTGTAGCAGCTTCTGTCTCTTCGGCTGTTTCTTCCTTTTCTACAATCTTGACATTATCCTGGATATACTGAAGAACTGCATTATTTACGGCTTCTTCCTTCACAGCATCTCCGCCGTACTGCTCAATAAGCATTACCTTATTGACCTTCTGACCTGAAATACCGCTTATCTCTTCTGCAAGCTTATCTATAAGTTCGTCTGAAGCTTTGATACCCTGCTCTTCAGCGATTGTTGCCACAACTATTCTCTGGGATGCATAATCTGCTGCAAAACCTGCCATTTCTTCCTTGAACTCATCCACTGACATACCATACATATCAAGCATATTTGCAAGAGTATATCCATATCTGGAAGCTGTATCGATCTCAGATTTGATCACATATGCCTCAGCGTAATCCTTCATGGCATCAGACATGCCGATTTCTGAATTATCAACAATCTGCTGAAGTGCTTCTGTACGTACATTACTGTTGTATGAATAATCCACCTGAGCCTGAAGAAGTGCTTTCTGCTCATCTCTGAATTCAGCAACTGTCTTTGCTTCTGTCTCCAGATCTTCAGCATGCTTCTTAAGCCACTCGTCTGTAAGTTCAGGAGTTCTTGAAACCGTATTAACGGTTACAGCGAACTCAGCATCCTTGCCCTGAAGGTCTGCATTACCATAATCCTCAGGGAATGTTACCTTAACAGTAACCTTCTCTCCCTTTTTAGCTCCGATAAGCTGATCCTCATAACCCGGGATGAATGTTCCTGATCCGAGAGTAAGGTTGTAGCCTGTTGCTGATCCACCGTCAAATTCAACGCCATCTATGGTTCCCACATAGTCAATGTTTACTGTATCACCATCTTTGGCTGCTTCATCAACTTCATCCTTGTAGGAAGATAAAAGGCTGTTTATCTGAGCATCTATCATTTCATCATCCACAACCTGCTTTGGTGTTGTTTCCACAGTGATGGTGCTTAAATCCGCCATTTTGATATAACCCATATCCTTTACGTCAGGCATTTCAGGTACTTCGGTATTCTCAAGCTTCTCAACCTCAGGATCTACAGACTCTGCTGCAGCGGTTGATTCGGTTGCTGTTTCTCCGGCAGCAGCTGTTGTCTCTGCAGCCGTTGTAGCTTCCGGAGTACTGTTTGAGTTACATGCAGCCATGGACACAGCTGTTAATGCAGCAACTGCTGTAATTAAAATCTTGTTTTTCTTCATAATTTGATTATCTCCTCTTGTTTTAACTGTTTTTATTTATTAAATGCAACAAATGCTTTGTAGGTGTAATATACATCAAGCTTTGAAGTAATCTCAAAAGGTGCATGCATCGAAAGAACCGGTACACCAAGGTCTACTGTATCCACATCCATATTTGCAATGTACTTGGCGATGGTTCCGCCGCCACCTGCATCTACCTTTCCGAGTTCACCGATCTGCCAGAGGACCTCATCCTCTTCCATCAGCTTGATAACCTTATACATGGTCTCGGCAGAAGCATCGTTTGAAGAAGACTTGCCTCTTGATCCTGTGTACTTTGTAAGCACCGGACCCCTGTTGAGATAGGACGCATTGTTGGACTCAAATACATCCGGGAAGGTTGGATCAAATGCCGCATTAACATCAGCTGAAAGACAAAGTGAATTTCTAAGTACATCCCTTACTCTTTCGCCCTCAGCCTCAACCAGATCCTCCATGTAGTGAAGAAGCATATCGCTTTCCATACCGGTAACGCCGGTTGATCCGATCTCTTCTTTATCAACAAGCACGGTTACGGTTGTATGCTTTGGCTTTTTGCATTCAAACTCTGCCATAAGTGCAGTGTAGGCACATACCTTATCATCCTGACCGTAAGCTCCCACGAGAGAACGGTCCAGGCCTACATCCACAGCATGCTGTGCAGGAACCATGGTTAACTCTGCTCTTAAGAAGTCTTCCTCTGTCATTCCGTATTTTTCATTAAGGATTGAAAGGATCTTTAACTTAAATGCCTTTTTAACATCCTTGTCGGGAATTGGTGTTGAACCAAGGATGATATTGAGTTCTTCTCCCTTTAAACCCTCGGAAAGCTTTCTCTGATTCTGCTGCTGTGAAAGGTGAGGAAGCAGATCCGAAACCACAAATACAGGATCTCCGGGATTCTCTCCTATATTAAGATCTATTGCACTGCCATCCTTTAACATTACACGACCATGGATCGCAAGGGGTGTTACTCCCCACTGATACTTCTTGATACCTCCATAATAATGTGTCTTAAAGAATGAAATCTCATCCTTTTCATAAAGCGGATTAGGCTTAAGATCAAGTCTCGGAGAATCTATATGTGCAATATTAAAATGAACTCCGTCGATAAGTGGCTTCTTACCGAAGGTTGTCAGGATAATGTTTTTGCCTCTGTTGTTGTAGTATACCTTATCTCCGGTTTTATACCTTTTGTTTCTCTCAAAAGGCTTGTAACCATATTTCTCCGCAAGTTCAAGAGAATATCTTACTGCTTCTCTTTCAATTTTTGCATTATCAAGGAATACCTTGTAGCCCTCGCAGAATTCATTGGCCTTTTCCACATCCTCCGGACGTTCCATGCCTATGTTTTTGATCTTGTAACAAAGCTTTTCCTCAAGCTTCTGTCCTTCTGATTTTGACATATCAGCTTTTCCTCTCTGTTTTTTTATATATAATAACTCTTATTTAAAAGATCATTACCTGTGTATTGATACGGCAATCCACTGTGATTTAGCATTTTAATCGCTTTATGTGTATAAAATGTGAAAAAGGGCTCAGCATCTGCCGCCCCTTTCACATTAGCTAAATATCACTATATTACTGCTAATCATGGGATACAAATCACCACATTGGCTGATTTTGCCATTTTACTTTACAAATCCCATATCACTGAATGGCCAGTACTTAAAGTAAACTTTAGCCAGCATCCTGTCTCTTGCTACCATATTGTAGTCACCCCAGAACCGGGCATCCATTGAATTATTTCTGTTATCTCCAAGCATATAGTAGTGGCCTTCGGGAACAACCACATCCACTTCCGGGAATTGTCTTCCGTCTACGATCATAGGCTCAGGCAGATACACCTCTTCCTTTGCCTCACCGTTTACATAAACCGTTCCTACCGGTACCTGAGGCGTAGTGCCGTCTGCATTAACACCTATTTCAATGTTATGGAACTCTGAAGCATCAGCCATTCCGGTCTGTTTTATCTCGATGTGATCACCGGGCATACCGATGACTCTCTTAACATAATAAACTACAGAATTGGCCGTATCTTCTCTTCCGCATTTCGGACAGGCATGGTTTGAATTTTCCCTGTACATCTGCCCGTCATTCTTACAGGTATATCCGTAGATAAATATGGCGATATCATCCCTGTGTACTTCTCCGAAGGTATACTCCAGTCTTGAACCGAAGACACGGGCACCCGGCATTATGGTGTTTTCCATGGAGCCTGTAGGTATGGTTGAATTGGCTATGATAAAGTTGTTAATGCCAAATGCCAGAACCGCAGCTACCGCCAGAACCTTTATCCAGTCAAGTATCTCAGAAAGCGCGGAATTACCGGTTTCACCTTCCTTTTTTTTGTCATTGCCCTCTTCGTTTTCTACCGTTGACGTATCTTCCGAAAACTCTTTTTCCGAAGTATCTTCAAGGTTTTTATCATCTTTATCTGTAATCTCAAAAAAGTTATCTTCCATGGTTCTCCTAATCTGTTAATGCTGTTTTTTGAGCCTTAATATCTGACACACAGATGCACATCTAACCGGCTCATATGTTAATAGATTTTTTAGCTGTAATATCCTTTATGCAGTGCCTGTCTAAACGGTCCTGTCTATCTTCCCATTGAAAGTTCGCGTTAAAGTTTAACAGACATGATTTATAAATTCAATCTGTCCTTTTCTTCTGCATAGCTTCATGTTCAGCTTTTATTTCTTCATACAGCTTATCTATAGGCCAGTCTTTATTGGTTTCTGTCTCAATACATTTATAGTCGACACTTAACCCTTTTTTTCTTAGCTCAGCAAGAAAATCCGTCATGGAAACTCTGTCCATCCCCTTCATTATCAGGATTTCCGCATCCTCGGGAAGAGACTCGCACTCCTCCTCTGTGACACTTTCGAGTTTTATCTTTTTAAGCAATGCTATGGATTTGACTTTTGTCACTTTATCTTTACTCTTTTTATTGATATACCTGATACTCTTCATCGATTCTCTTTCCCGGGAAAAATAAAAATTTTCACTTATTTTAATGCATAATTCTTTACTTAATCACTTAGTCCATTTTACAATATCCTAAATTTATAAAATACTGTTTTTTGTCGGTAAATTGATTAATATATAATTATTTGATATAGTTATATGTGACTGTTATAACTTTTAAGCAATAAGCTCAGCAGGTAATGATATGGAAAGACGAGAATGGTACACTCCATCTTCCAATGGTGATGGAAAGATTTATAACTGTTTATACCGAAATGAAAAGCTGGAACAGAAAGCGATCATGGTTATAGTTCACGGAATGCAAAGCCATAGCGGACGATACCTTTCCTGGACTGAAGAACTGACAGGTTTAGGCTACACAGTCGCTATGCTTGATCTTCAGGGGCACGGAAAATCCCAAAATCATGCCGGAAGCTTCGGTCCATCCCACGGATGGGAATACCTGCTCCATGATATCAGACGACTGATCCTTAAAGTTAAAAAATGGTTCCCGGAGCTTCCCGTTTTACTTTTTGGACATTCCATGGGTTCCTTTGCAGTACGTTCCTATGTTACGAAATTCCCAAAGGACGTAGATGCACTTATCCTCAGCGGAACCGGAGGATTCAGTTATTCTTTCTACTCTGCTTTGGGAGTATTGTCAGCTGACCTTAAGCTCCATGATCACATGACTCCCGCAACCAAATACGGAGAATTCATGACCTATCTTTTCAATAAAGATATAGTGAATCCTGTTAATGCCGGCGCCTGGTGCTGTACCGATGAAGAAATCTGTAAACAGCACGCTGCAGATCCTCTTTCGGTCCGCTTCACTATAGGTGCCTACTATGAAATGGTCAAAGGCATTATTTCAGTAAGAGAAGACAAGTGGGCTTCGAGTGTCCCTTTGATACCTATCTACATTTTCTCAGGCGGAGCCGATCCTGTAGGTGAATACGGAAGAGGTCCGGCTTCAGTTTACGCCTGGCTTCATGCCACCGGTCACGATGTATCTTTACGGATATATCCAGGGAAGCGGCACGAGATGATCTGGGAAACCAATAAAGAAGAGGTTCATGATAATATCTATAAATGGATCGACAGTAAGCTGCCTGAGATCAGGCGATCAAAAACCATGAGCATTTGATCCCCTTATTTTCTTAGAAGTTTATGAATAAAGCCGGATGAATGAATATTATTCTCTCATCTATTATGGCTGTTTTTGGAGCCTTAATAGATGAAACACAGATGCACATCTGACCGGCTAATCTTATAATGTTGCTAAATTTTTTATATATAACACGAGGGAGGCATTATGTATATCACCTGTTTAGACGTTGAAGGAGTACTTGTACCTGAAATCTGGATCGCTTTTTCGGAAGCCAGCGGAATTCCTGAGTTGAAAAGAACCACCAGGGATGAACCTGATTATGACAAGCTTATGAGATGGAGACTTGGTATCCTAAAAGAACACGGTCTGGGACTTAAGGAAATCCAGGATGTTATAGCAACCATCGATCCGCTTCCGGGCGCAAAGGATTTCCTGGATGAGCTTCGTTCCTTCTCACAGGTGATACTTATCTCCGATACTTTTGAGCAGTTCGCTTCTCCGCTTATGAAGAAACTTGGCAATCCGACTCTCTTCTGCAATACTCTTGAGGTTGCTCCTAACGGAGAGATCACCGATTTTAAGATGCGATGTGAAAAATCCAAACTCACGACAGTAAAGGCCCTTCAGTCCATCGGCTACGATACCATAGCTTCCGGTGACAGTTTTAATGACCTCGGTATGATCCAGGCATCAAAGGCCGGATTCCTTTTCAGAAGCACTGAAAAGATCAAAGCCGATCACCCGGAGCTTCCAGCATATGAGGAGTACAGTGATCTTCTCAGAGCTATACGCGATGCCATGAAAAACTGAATAGATCCTAACTGAAAAGCTTCAATATTCATTCTGCGATTAAAAAGCCTGCCAGCATGGCACACATGCACTGACAGGCTTTTAATCTTTGATACTCTTACTATTCCCTTCTGTATTTATAATTGTGAAAACAACATAAAGCAAAATATTGTATATTCCGTTTTATGTTGTCTTGTTCTTCTGCTTCATCATGTGGTTCTCGCCCCAGGCTGAGAATTCGTCCAGTATCACGATCATTGACTGGCCATCCTTTGTCAGTGAGTACTCTACCTTTGGCGGTATCTGAGCATACTCCTTTCGGTTTATAAGTCCGGCAGATTCAAGCTCTTTCAGATTTCTGCTTAATGTTTTATAGGATATGTCATGTATATACCTCTGTAGCTCATTAAACCTTACTGTGGGATAAACAGACAATGTATACAGAATCGGCATTTTAAATTTTCCCGATATCAATGATAAAGCATATTCAAATCCGGTATTGGGATTTGCCAGTTTCTCCTTTATACTGACTCTTTTTTTCTTTTCTTCAACAACTTCAGACATACATCCCCCTCATAATACGGTTGAATCACAAACTTTTTTAATATGCAAATACAACCATAAATCACGTTCATCATTTTTAACTATTTTATCACTTTTTTAGATTCCCGGGCAACAACCCTTTTTACCGGGAAACGGGGAATAAGTCTTCTTCGTTACAGTCTTTTTCGTAAAAAAAGAGGTGAATGCTTACTGCACTCACCTCTCAAAAATCATTTATTTATTTTTCTCATCAGAGAATCAAAGCTGAGGACCTGCCTTAACAAGTGCCTTACCGGCCTCATTGCCCTGATACTTTACAAAGTTCTTCTGGAATCTCTCTGCAAGATCCTTTGCCTTTGCTTCCCACTCAGAAGCATCAGCATATGTATCACGAGGATCAAGGATACCTGTATCAACACCCGGGAGCTCTGTAGGAACCTCGAAATCAAAGTAAGGAATCTTCTTTGTAGGAGCCTTGAGAACATCACCGTTAAGGATAGCATCGATGATTCCACGTGTATCCTTGATAGAGATTCTCTTTCCTGTTCCGTTCCAGCCTGTGTTTACAAGATATGCCTTTGCACCGGACTTCTCCATCTTCTTAACGAGCTCCTGAGCATACTTTGTAGGGTGGAGCTCAAGGAATGCCTGTCCGAAGCAAGCTGAGAATGTAGGAGTAGGCTCTGTGATACCACGCTCTGTTCCTGCAAGCTTAGCTGTGAAACCTGAAAGGAAGTAGTACTGTGTCTGCTCCGGTGTAAGGATAGATACAGGAGGAAGTACTCCGAAAGCATCTGCTGAAAGGAAGATGACATTATCAGCCTGAGGACCTGCAGATACAGGATTTACCTTCTTAACATTCTTCTCGATGAAATCGATAGGATATGAAACACGTGTATTCTCAGTAACGCTCTTATCTGCGAAATCAAGCTTTCCGTCTTCGGAAACTGTTACGTTCTCAAGAAGAGCATTTCTCTTGATAGCATTGTAGATATCAGGCTCAGCCTCTGCATCAAGGTTGATAACCTTAGCATAGCATCCGCCCTCAAGGTTAAATACACCGTTGTCATCCCAGCCGTGCTCATCATCACCGATGAGAAGTCTCTTAGGATCTGTTGAAAGTGTTGTCTTACCTGTTCCTGAAAGACCGAAGAAAATAGCTGTGTGCTCACCGTTCATATCTGTGTTTGCTGAGCAGTGCATTGAAGCCATTCCCTTAAGAGGAAGGAAGTAGTTCATCATTGAGAACATACCCTTCTTCATCTCTCCGCCGTACCAGGTGTTGAGGATTACCTGCTCCTTGCTGGAAACATTGAAAGCTACGCAGGTCTCAGAATTAAGACCAAGCTCCTTGAAGTTCTCAACCTTAGCCTTTGAAGCTGTGTAAACGATGAAATCAGGCTCGAAAGCTGCCTCTTCCTCAGCTGTAGGAGCGATGAACATGTTCTTTACGAAATGTGCCTGCCAGGCAACCTCCATGATGAAACGTACTGCCATACGTGAATCCTTGTTAGCTCCGCAGAAAGCATCAACTACAAAGAGTCTCTTGTTTGAAAGCTCCTTCTTGGCAAGGTCCTTAACGATAGCCCATGTATCCTCTGTCATCGGGTGGTTATCATTCTTATACTCATCTGTTGTCCACCATACAGTGTCCTTTGAATTCTCATCCATTACGATGTACTTATCTTTAGGTGAACGTCCTGTATAAATACCTGTGAAAACATCTACAGCGCCGAGCTCTGTATCATGTCCTACCTCATATCCCTCGAGGCCTTCCTTTTTCTCTTCCTTGTAGAGATCCTCATAAGATGGGTTATACACAATTTCTGTTGTGCCGGTAATGCCATACTTTGTTAAATCAATCTTTGCCATTTCTGTTTCTACCTCTTTCTCTTAGTTTAGTGCCGGTAATCCATTGTGGGTTTATACTGCCATATATACCCGCGTATTATTATACACTATTCGTTTTTAATGTCACTATCATTAATCTAATTTTTAACAATTTCAGCCCATTTCTGTGTTTATGTTGTTCATGTGGATATTGTTTGTATTCTTAAGCGATATACTTGAACCATTAAAGATGTTAATGTTATCAAAATAAATGTCACTCATTACTCCCTTCATATCACTGAATCCTTCGACTTCTATTGCGTTACAGCCTATCCTCTTATCCTCTTCATCGAGATACTTGCCGATAATGTTTACATTATTAAAATGACAGTCACTTATTTTCGGATCGGAAGCTGCCGGTTCACCGTCATCGTTATATCCGACGCCATGGATAAGAATTCGTGAAAAGCCCGAATCTCTTACACTGATATTCTTTACATAGCCTCCTCTTTTTCTTGTTGTTTTTATTTCAAAGCCGCTTGAGCTGTTAGTGATATCACAATCCCAGATTTCGATATTTTCTATTCCGCCGGACATTTCCGATCCGATGATGATGCCGTGTCCAAATTCACTTATGCAGTCAAAAATACTTATGTTCCTGGTTGGAATATTAATGATATTTCCTTCAGGATTTTTTCCGGATTTAATGGCTATTGCATCATCTCCGGTATAAAACCTGCAGCCAAAAATCACAGAGTCCCGGCTTGAATCCGGATCCCAGCCGTCACCGTTCCAGACATCCTTTGAGTAGAATTCACAGTTATCGGTTACAACATTCTCACTGTAGATCATATGTACATTCCAGGAGGCTCCGTTCTTTAGTTTAAGCCCTGAAATTCTTACATTTTTTGAATTTGAAATGTTTATAAGCCTGGGTCTTGCTCTTCCCGGCAATGTCTCTGCTTTCTCATATTCGTCCAGATTTACATTTTCCAGATCCAGACTTTTCTTCTCTTCATTAATAACATTTTCCGCAAGGGCTTTTCCGCCGCTCTCTATAGTCCCTTCACCGAATATCAGTACATTTTCACAGTTTGTATCTGAGCTGTGATCCATGGTTCCCATGTTTATAAGGCTTGAGTAACAGAGCATCTCGATACCCTCGAATCTGCTGGGTATCTTCGGAAGATAATCCCTTGGATTATCAGTTCCCCTTATCACTGCTCCTTTTTCAAGATATATCTCCATATTGCTGTGAAGATGCAGGGCTCCTGTCATATATACACCCTCTGGTATATAGATCCGGGCCTTTTCGTCTGCTGCATCAATGGCCATCTGAAGTGCTTTGGTATTCATGGTCTCACCGTCACCGACAGCATTGAAGGGAGCTTTAGTTACATTGATGATCTTCTTTTCCTTATTGGTTACAAAGCTTATCTTGTCTATTTTTTGATATTTACCCTGTTTTTTATCTGTAATATACTCAACCTTTATCTTGTATTTATGATTGGGTTTAAGCTTATCTACCGTGAAATGTGTCCTATCCGTTTCCCCACGAAGATCTCCATCCAGATAAACTTTATATCTGACAAAATCTGCTGCATCCAGTGGCTTATACCAAAATACTGTTACCGTGTTTTCTGTTACTAATGTATAGAGCTTGTTTTCTTTCATAATGCCTCGCTTATTCCGGCTGCTTCCATGCTTCTGATAGCTACTGCATGAACGTAACACCTGAGACGTTTCCGGTCAATGAACTTTTAAAGAAACAATTAAAATCGTAAACTGAATTTTATAAATATTCTATAAATCAGACACAATAAGTTGTATAATATAGGTATTACAAATCCCAAGATATAGTAGATATCGGAGGTGACATATGATCAAGAAGTTTTTACTGGACACGAACATTTTGCTCGAGAATCCTCACTCCATGGTGGACGGATTTGCGGACAACCACGTGATTCTTTGCGGGACAACTCTTCAGGAGCTTGACAAAAAGAAGACCGTCGGCGGCGAAACAGGTTACAATGCCCGCGAATGCTGCAGGATTCTGGACGAACTTCGTATGCAGGGTGATCTTCTGAAGGGAATCAAGCTTCCTAACGGCGGAAAGCTGTCTATCGAGCCGGACGGAGTCAAGAGCGAGTACCTTCCTGAGGGCTTTTCACTGGAGGTTCCCGATAACCGTATCATTTCCAGCTGCATTCACATCATGCGAAACTCCAAGCGCACTCCGGTCATCCTTGTTACCAATGATATTTCCATGCGTATCAATGCCACCATCTGCGGAGTAAAGGTGGAAGGCTATAAGAACAGCATTATAAAAACCAGCGGTTACACCGGTCATATCGATCTGGACGTACCGACCGAGTACATTAACTCCTTATATTCCGACAAATCTCTGATCCTTCCCGAGGATATTTCGGATACACTTCTTGCCAATGAATTCGTAACTCTTCACGCAGGAAAGCAGTCTGCACTTTCTGTTTTCCGTAACGGAAAGCTTAATCTTATTAAAGAACAAACTCTGTTCGGAGGCATTAAGCCCAAAAATGCCATGCAGAAGTATGCAATGTGGGCTCTTACTGCTCCGGCTGAGGAGATTCCTCTTGTTATTCTTTTGGGACCTGCCGGCTGTGCCAAGACCTTCCTTTCTCTTGCCGCCGGTCTTGACGGAACCTACCAGACCCAGAGAAGAAGCGACAGCGAGTACATTAAGCTTCTGATATCCAGACCTACAGCCCAGAGCTTCGAGGATATCGGATATCTGCCTGGTGATCTTAACGATAAACTTTTCAATCTATACCAGAGCTTTTACGACAACATTGAGGTACTGCTTTCAGGAAACAGCCGTGATATGGAGGATCATCAGCAGGTTCAGACTCAGATGCAGGACATGTTTGATGACGGTGTTATCGAGGTTTGCGGTCTCAATTTCATACGCGGCCGCTCACTTATGAATACATATATGATTTGTGATGAGGCTCAGAATGCTTCCCGCACCATGATCCGTGATGTTATAACCCGTGCCGGCATCGGTACAAAGCTTGTTATCGCCGGTGACCCGAGTCAGATTGACGTGCCTACTCTTGATAAACGTAACAATGGTCTTGTTTATGCTGCGGAACACATGAAGGGTTCACCTCTTTGTGCCATCATCCAGTTCGATTCCGGTTCCAGCGTCCGTTCACCTCTTGCCAAGGAAGCTATTCAGTGCATGAAGGGTTAAAAATTTTTAAGAGGGAAGAATTTGATATATCAAATTCTTCCCTCTTAATTTTTTAATGATAAAAGGGCACATTCCCCTGTTTAGTTTATATTTTCTTTATTTTCTGTTAATTTTTTTATCCACAATTTTACCCTTTTTATCCATTTATTTTATGCGGTTTTTCTGGTTAATTTTCGAAAAAACTCTTCTTTAAACGAAATAAATCGCCGGATTTCCACATTTTTTCGCTTAGATTCCCCTATTATGTGGATTTTTATCCCCATAATTATTATCTAAGTAAATAATCCCTTGTATTTCAGCATCTTCTCTATTTTCTTTTCTATACATAGTTTTACTCTTTCCACCTTTTTCTCTTTTGCGACCATATGACTAATTTCACTCAGTCCAAAAAAGGGTTTTGACGTTTGGAAATGTTTTTTATCCATCTCCTTCTTGTCAAAACCCTAAAGCTTCAATTTAAATTTTTCCCGGCAGCTTTTTTCTCCTTTACCTTCCTGGCAAATTCCGCTGCTTCATAAAATTTCTTTACCTTTTCCTCAAGCTCATTAAAGTCCAGCTTTAGTCCTGTCATAATGTTTTCTGCCGGCACTTCATCGTTAAAGCTGTAGAATTTCGGAAGTGTTATCTCCTGAAAGTCATAAATCATCAGATTCTTATGTTCCACATCCACGATCCAGTACTCCCGAACTCCGGCTTCCATATATTTCAGAAGCTTAAGATAGAGATCCCTTTTTCGATCTTCCAGGTCACTTCCCAAAAACTCTATGGTAACTCTGGGAGCACCTTCAACAAACTCCCCTCCGGCGACCTGTTCCTCATCCTTCACAACGCAAATATCGGGAACTATGACGGTTTTATCATCCTTATCAAGCCTCACACCAACAAACATGAAGGGTCTTCCGTACTCTTCACCCTCACTGCAAGCCTTATTGATCATGCCGTAAAGATTCCTGAGGTAGATTCCGTAAACAGGAAGATAGGACTTCATTTTGTATATGTATCCGTCGATGAGCTCTGTCCTATCCTCTCTTTTCTGATTATCTTCTATTGTATAAGGTCCGATGTCGTACATTTTTCTCCTCTCCATAACAGTAAAAGCTCCCATATCCTCTTAATCCTGTCATATGTGTATTTAGAATCAACTCTATGTAAATGTCGATTTCAACATCTTCCATATCCTATTATCTTCAATTATGCAGGGAGACCATACACCAATTCTACACTAATGCCAGTTCCCGCATCTTCGGAAGTCCTTCCGTATCATGGCTTGCCATGATAAGCGGTCTTCTGCCTTTGTTTTCCATGATATACCTTATCACTCTGTCCCTGGTTTCAGGATCAAGGCCTGTCAGTGGCTCATCCATAATGAGAAGATCCGAAGCAGGAAGCATAGCTCTTACGATAGCGACTCGTCTCTGCATTCCACCGGACAGCTCTCTTACGGGTTTGTCCAATGCCTCTTCTTCCAGAACCTTTTTGAGTTCCTCTACTGCTCTTGTCCGGGAGATCATGGAATCCACGCAGGTAACATTTTCCACTGCGGAAAACTGCTCCAAAAGCCTGTTTTCCTGGAAAACCATACCTATGCGGAGTTTTTTTCCGCCACCGGCAGCTTCTCCCATTGTGATTTCGATACTTCCGCTGTCAGAATTCTCAATTCCTGCCATGATCCGTAACAGGGTGGTCTTACCGATTCCGGAGGGTCCTTTCAGAAGAACATCCCTCGAATCCGATTCCGTATCAATGGACAGATTTATCCGGTCCAGGACCTTCTTTCCGTCATATATTTTTGTAATGTCCTTGAACTGAATCAGCACAGTTTTTACCTCACCATCACAACTACATTCAAATTGAATAAACCATCACACTATGCTTTAATACATTTTCTAAGAACAGCAAGCATCAGTTTCTCAAGAATCAATGCTGTCAGTATGATGGTTATGGTCCAGGCAAAAAGATCAGCCGTTTCAAGATATATTTTTGACTGATAAAGTCCATTTCCCACGGATCCCAGCGGCTGCCCGATAACCTCTGCCGCAACACCGCTTTTCCATGCCATTCCGAGGGCCGCCTGCAGACTGCTGTTCCAAAAAGGATAAAGAGAAGGCAGATAAATGTATAGAAGCTTCCTTAGCATCGGCATCCTGAAGACCTCTGCCATCTCCAAAAGCTTAGGGTCCGTTGACTTAAGACCGCTTAGAGTATTCAGATAAAGAAGCGGAACGACCACCAGTGCACTGACATAAAGGGATAAAATTTTGTTGCCTGCCCAGATGAGCAGAATGATAACAAAACTCGCAACAGGAATAGCCTTCAATGTAGTGATGAAGGGTTTCAAAACATCCTCCACATACTTCTCCCTATAAGACAGCCACGCCAGTAATATGCCTATGATCGAGCCGATAAAAAATCCACCCATAATTCTTACAGCCGAAAAAGTTATTGAATGCCAATATTCCCCCGTTAAAATCATTCGTTTTAAAGCCATGATTGTGTTAACGGGGCCTGCAAGCATTATGTTGTTATGTACCAGAAGGCATGTCATCTGCCATATCAAAAGCCAGAAAACCACGATTAAAGATTTCTTAAACATACCCGTGGTGTGTCCTTTTTACGCAGTTTTGTAGAAATCTTCTCCGGGAAGCTTTCCGCCTACTGACTTAGGATTCTGATCAAAGAGAACCTGAAGATATCCGGAAAGATTTGTCTTCATTTCATCACCTGTTATTGCAACGATATTACAGTTCGGTATGGCTTTTGCCGCAATGGGTGCCTTTGCAATGATTCCGTACTTTGCAACAAGCTCCGATGTACCTTCGATGTCTTCATTGGCCTTTTCGGTGCTTAACTTGTGATCCTCGATGAAGGCCTCCACTTTGTCAGCATTGGCTAAAAGAAAATCGTTGCGAACAACTGTAACTCCGGTGAGGAGTTTTGATTCAGGTGAAACTGCATCCCACTCATCTGTAAGAGAGAAAGCAACCTTAAGCTGATCATTCTGGGCAATCGCTACAGTCACAAAGGGCTGAGGAAGAACTGCGATCAGGTTAGGGTCATTCTGAAGGAGGGCTGCAATCTCAGTTGCTTCAGACTTGAACTCAAGCGTACAGTCTGTTACTTCATTTTTATCAAGAAGGTAGTTGATTGCATACTCAGGTGTTGCACCCTGGCCTGTGGAAAGAAGTGTCTTTCCGGAAAGATCCTTAACTGACTTGATGCTGTCATCTGCTGTAACACAGTAAAGGACGCCAAGTGTGTTTATATCTATAACACTGACTCCCTGCTCTGTTTTGTTGTAAGCAATGGCGGCAAGGTTTGCAGGTATAAGTGCGATATCAAGTTCTCCCTTCACAAGCTTACCGAGGATAACATCCGGCTGCGTCTGCATCTCGAAGAGATAACCGCTCTTTTCACCGTTCTCAACCTCATTCATGAGATTTACAAGACCCATAGTAGTAGGTCCCTTGAGAGAACCAATTCTTACTGCTCCTTCAGAGGTGTCTCCGAATGCTTCTGTCTCGGCTGTCTCGCCTGAAGCTGAGGCCTCTCCTTCCTTTGATTCTTCGTTTGCTTTCTTTTCCTGTGTGCTTTCAGCTGCTGCCTCAGTAGCTGCTTCTGTTGAAGTCTTCCTCTCTTCTGATGTTTCGGCAACAGCTTCTGTCGAAGCCTCGGTTACTGCTTCTGCTGCTGTTGTAGCAGCTTCAGTTGTCTCTGTTTTTGAACTTCCGCAGCCCACAAGTACAGATCCGGCAAGCACTGCTGCCGCTACAAGCCTTACTAATTTGTTCTTTTTCATAATTTCCTCCTCATCTATTAACGTTGTTTTTGAGCCTTAATATCTGACACATAGATGCACATCTATCCGACTCTATAAACGCATGTTTTTCGCCGTTTATCTCTTGCATACTGATGCAGATCTATCCGGCTCACTAAAAGAATACCGTATATTAAAGCCAGGAACCATACCCATTCTTCAATATCACAGATACTCTTTCCAATTACTGTCTCATTATATTTCATAGCTTATACGCTATCAAGTTTTTCGATTGATACGAAAGTCCTTTATCCACTTTTTATCCGCATAATATCCATATGAAAATCCGGCATTTCCCTGTCAGAAGTCCTTATATACAGAAAAGAGACCGGCTCGCGCCGGTCCCCTTCTTTTCATACTAATACCCATTCCGCCGCCTTTGGTCGGCGGCACAAATAGTGATGAAAAGTATTTTTCACACTACTATTCTATTTTCCTGCTATCAGAATTTATACTCATTTTTTAAAGCTTCAATGGCATTGAGATGCACTATATCGTTATGCTCCTGTGTCTTCGAATCCATAGTAAGCATATACTTCGGATAATTGTCTCTTATGCTGTCAAGCGCGGCATACTCCAGACGCTCCGTATATGGATCTGCTGTTGAAAAAGTAAACTTGATATATCGATAGATAACCGTTACTTTCTGTTTCTCCTCAGTATGAGAAGATACCTGATCATCTTCTTCTATCAACTCATCAGAAGCATTGTAACCATATGCTTCTTCATCGGAAGTCTTGAAGCTGTATGTCTTTTCGTCTGAAACCCCGTAGCCATCTGCCTCAAGGGCGCTCTCAAAAGCCTTGTCATCAACTTCAAACCTTTCAATGGTCTCGAGCTTCTCCTTCTTCTCGACTATATCTTTATAGTTCTCATTAAGATATTGCTCCAGAACCTCCGTCAGTGAGCTGGGTTCACTGAAACCTGTTGATGTTCCAAGCTCCCCTGTGTTCTTCATGACAAATCTTTTCTGACTGACTGCCGCCATGGCACTCTCTCTGGCCCTGGCATCAGCCTTTTCTTTAACTGCCCTGAGTCTTTCGGTAATTGCGTTCCTGGTCACCACCTGGGCGATAACCCTGCTCTTTCCGCCACTTCCGGACCTTTTAAAAGCTGCACCTTGTTCATTCTTAGTCCCGTAGTTCTCAAGATCGTCTGAGTTAATAATCTCAGAAAGGACAAAATCACACTCCCTCTTTCCGATTCGTCCTGTGGAGATGTTGTAATCCTTTGACTTAAGATACATGAAGATAACATTTTTCATGATCAGGCTGTAATCAACCTTCGAATCTGACTTATTTGCAAAATAAAATCCCATATCTGTCAGATAATATTTCTGATCCCCCTGAAGCTCTTTCTCCGTCTTGATATCAAACCTGTTGCAGCGGTACACAAGCTTGGCCTTCTCCAAGATCTCAAGATATCTTTCCAGTGTTTCACGCTTTACAGGAATCTCTGCCTCATTTCTGAAATAGTCCGTAAGTCTTGTCATGCTGATGCTTTCGCCAAAGGTGTCAATGATATAATCCTGTACTGTCTTGAAATATGCCACATGACGGATTTTCTCCATCCTGGCTATATCCTTTTTGAATATTTCTTCAAGAATTCCGGTAAGATATTTTCTTTTTTCCTGTAAATCGGCACACTGAAGAACTTTCGGCATACCGCCGTCATGAACATAGCGTGAGAACTCCAGGATAGGATTCTCTTCTTTACTCAGATTCATAAAGTCCTTCATTCCTTCGTACTCGGAATAAGACAAAGGTAATATCTCAAATACCTTGTAGCTGTCCCTGAACCTTGACTCAAAATCTTCGCTCAGGATATACGCGCTTGAAGCAGAAAGAAATATGGAACATCTATCTTCCTGATAAAGAGAAAAGAGCAGCTCTTCGAATCCCTCCACCATCTGAATCTCATCTATGAAAAGATAGATTATGCCCTCCCTTGACTTAACCAGCCTTTCATTGATGACCCCGCGGAGTTTTTCTGCATTTTTCACATTTTTAAACTCTTTTGCATCCAAATCGATATGAATGAGGTTTGCGGTTGAATTTCCCCTCCAACGGAGCTCATTCATGATCATCTCCATGATACAGGATTTACCGCTACCCCTTATACCGGTAAGAATTTTTATCATTTTTTTGTCCTGATAAAAGCCCCTGATTTTTTGCAGATAATTCTGTCTCTTGTATAACTTCATAGCTGTACACCTCACCCTCCCTTGATCGAGCAGCTTCTTAATGGGGTAAAAATTAATTTACTGTTTATAAATATTATAATCTGATAAATTTTTTCAATCTATATTTAAAAAATGACGTTTTAGTTTGTTTTTATATATTTTTATTACGAAAAAAATTTTTACTGTTAAATTTTGCCATATAAACAAAAGAGGGCAAATTCCATTTGATATGGAATTTGCCCTCTTCATTGTTTTATTTCAATTTTTTCTGTATGATTTTTACCCTCTTATAGTTAAAAAGCTCTGGTTTGCAAAAGGGTAGTTTTAATTATGCATTAACCTTCTGACCGCTCTTTACATTTCCGCTTGTCATGAAAGCTATCTTATCGTCATCATTTACCTCTGTTATAACTGTAAAGGTCTGCATTGAACATCCTGATTAACATTTTCTTTGTCCCCGACATTCTCGATTATCGTAGCGGCGAGATCTCTGTAGTTCATGTGCCGTTCTCAACTATGAAGAGCGGTTTCTGATAGCGGTCGTAAAGCGTATTTATGGTGACTCTCAGTCTCAGGATTCGGGCTGTAGGGATAGAACTGACCGGCCGCAAGCATGCATCCGATTTTACCCCCCGGAATCATCTCATGTGCGAGCTTAACCGCTTTGGCACTTGCCAAAAGTTCATGGTGTGCGGCATTGTACAGTATAGTCTGTCTGTGTTCACCCTCTTTAAAGAAGATTCCCGCTCCCATAAAGGACATATGGAGAAGCATATTTATCTCATTAAAGGTGATCCAGTACTTAACAAGATTCTTATAGCGGGTAAAAATCGCAGTACAATATTTCATATAAGCACCAGACGTCTTGCACAATGTTCCTGTGAGCAGCTTCTGCACCTTATAAAGGGTGGACCGGTACCGGAAAAGCACATTATCATTCCAACAGATATTCTGCCAGGTCAGACCCTGCTGCAGGCAAATCAGCTGTGAAACATGTTTCTTTTGTAAAATGGCGCACCACAAAAGCTGTTTTCGTGCTAATATTAAATCTGTTTAAACTTGGAGTATTATATTTTGGTTATAAGTTACGTATTACGCACTAATGCACATGCAGGAATATACTTACTATGATTAAGATTATTTTTTTTGATATCGACGGCACGCTGAGACCTTTTGAAACAGGCATCATACCGGAAACAACCTTGGCTGCCATCGAAAGAGCCAATGCGGCAGGAATCATTACTGCCATTGCCACCGGACGTCACTGGATGGAATTAAAGAACGAAAATCTCATTAAAGGAATGCGCTTTGATGCATTTGTCACTCTGGATGGGGAATATTGTTATGTTCTTGATAAGGCTATCGTTGACAAGGCTATATCACTGGATGAACATTCACATCACACAGAGGAATATGTATTTGATCTTTCCGATCAAAGTGAGCCCTTTTGCTATTTTGATCCACTGAACGGAACCTGTGTTCAGAAGATAGAAATTCCAAAGGATCAGGTTCAGATTGTCCTTGATTTTTGTAGCAAAAACCATTTTTCCTGCCTTGTTGAGGAGGAGCGTTCCATCTATGCCAATTTCATCTCTGATGAGCTTATGAAGACCTTATATGAGATTAAAAGCGGTACTCCGCCGGTTGTGGATTTTTCACGTACCGGTGATAAGCCTGTTTTTATGCTGATTCCTGTAATGGATTATGATAATTCTATGAAAATGAAGGATCATCTTACGGGATGTGAAATAGTAAGATGGTCCGACGGACTTAGTTTCGATCTGACCAGAAAGGGAATCACCAAGGTTTCGGGTATCGATTCGATCCTTCGTCACTATAATTTTTCTTTAAATGAAGCCGCCGCTGTAGGTGACGGATTGAATGATATCGGAATGCTTGAGCATTGTCACATAGGGATTGCTATGGGTAATGCCAAGGAAGAATGCAAAGCTGTTGCCGACTACATCTGTCCTTCTATTTTTGATGATGGCTTATCTGATGCGGTTGACTACATCATAAACTATAACCGTAATCATCCGGCTTGATTTAGCTGAAAACCCATCGGGGACGGTTCTCTCCGGCGAGAACCGTCTTCGATAGATCAAACTTTAAAGTAATCACACTGCCTGATTTAGCTGAAAGAGCCCTTTTGAATAGTTCTGGTGCTTGAAAACTATTCAAAAGGACTCTTTTTTTGTAGATATGGAAGAAAAAACTCCTTGAACGGATTAATATCATGCCTCCGGCTCGGCTTCCTTTGCAGCCTTTTCTTTCTCTTTGAGCTCTTTTGATTATTCCGGGCTCCCGGCGCACCCCGGACGCAGTTGAGCGCACCCTGACCGCACTTTAGCCCATTTTTACCAATCCGCTGTTCGGCTCATTTTGGCCGC
>Ga0256404_1005551_pt1 | contig 22166 bp, 19 predicted proteins | sample RumenRJG_01DNA_FD_185990 | JGI IMG/M metagenome (GOLD analysis project Ga0256404, IMG submission 185990) | Bovine rumen microbial communities from Lethbridge, Alberta, Canada - RJG_01 | ecosystem: Host-associated > Mammals > Digestive system > Stomach > Rumen | place: Canada: Alberta | collected...
TCCTTCTGCCCGGCAGTCAGGTTCAGGACCAGGCACAGGCCCGCCATGGCGATAAAGGTCGCGGTGAGGAGCCACTCATACCATCTTCTGTTCTGCATAAGGTTGTACCTCCGGATGCTGGAAACTTCCGCCGTGTTGTTCTGTACTGCATGTTCCTGTTTACTTTACCATGAAAAGATGATTTTTCAGTGAACGGAAGGTTAACTTTTGGCAGAGCTTTCTCATTCCGCCCCCGGTCCGTGGTATGATGGCTGCAGACAGGAAAGGAGATTTCTATGGAACAGAAACAGGTGAAATACATTGTCCCCGCGGAACAGCTGGCCCGGATCAGGCGCTGCGAGGCCCTGATGGACGAGGCAGAAAAGGCGCTCTCCGCACTGGAGAGCGCCATGGAGGACTTTATGGATGTGCAGGACTCGGTAGCGGAACTGGACCGGTACTACCAGAGCCCGGAGTGGCGGCAGGACTTTGCGGACGACGAGGCCGGAAGGTTCCCGGAGGACCTGAAGAGAGGGGTGCTCTCCGAGGACGGCCTGTACAGCCTTCTCTGCCGGAACCAGGAGTACCGGAACCTCATTATGACCCGGCGGTCCTGACTCTCTCAGTCATAATCCATTCTGATACAGAGCTCTTTCCCGTCGTACTCCCACCCGGAGACGTACCGCCGGCTGACCTTGTCCGGCAGGTGGAAGCGCCGGGTCTCGTTCCGCACCCGCAGAATGAGGTCGCTGCCCTCCTGAAGGACTTCGATGTCCTCCTGCCGAAGGTGTGGCAGGCGCACCAGGAATTTCCGCGTCCCGGACTCGTCCTCCATGCGGAAGGCCGCCTCCCGGCAGAACACTTCAGAAGGATCCGTGCCCGCTCCCTCCGCGCCTGCGGGGGGCGCGTACAGCAGCTCCGCGGCCTTTATAAGCCCCGGGATTCCCTTCAGCTCCCCGCCCTGCAGCTCCAGCGTAAAGAGCCGCTGCCCGGGAAAGCTCTCCGCGGCAAGCTTAAGGCTCTCCTCCTGCAGCTCCTTCCAGGCCCCGAAGTACCCCTTCAGGGCCTCCTCCGGAAAGAGCCGGTTCACATAGACCGCGTCCACGCCGAAGTCGTAGGCCTGCAGCCAGGCGTAGCTCCGCCGGGCCTCTTCCATCACGATCCGCTCCGGGGTCATGACGATCCGGAGGGAGGTCTGCTCCCGGTCGCAGAGAATTTCCCGCAGCCGCACGAGGCGCTTCACCAGGGCGTCCAGCTCCTCAAACACCGCGTCCCGGGGCTTCGGCACCGAGGTCCTCCTGGAAATCAGTCCCCCGAAGGCCCGGTTCACGGACCGTACGGAGGGGAGGATGCTGTCTGCCAGGACCGAGAGCCGCTCCGGGTACCGGAGAAGGGACAGCGTCTCCCCCGTGGGGGCGCAGTCCACCACCAGCACCTCGTACCGGTCCTCGTCCCGGATCTCCAGGATCCTCAGGAGGGAGAAGAGTTCCTCCATGCCGGGGAACAGGATGGCCTCCTCCGCTGCCAGGCCGTCATTCGCCTTGTCCCGGATCACCTGCCGGAGATAATCCTTCAAGTTTCCCCAGGCCTTTCTCCCCTCCTCCGAGGGGTCCACCTCCAGAACGTCCAGGTTCTCCTCCGCGGCCCGAACCCCTCTGCCCGGGGGCAGCTCCAGGGAATCGCCCAGGCTGTGGGCCTGGTCCGTGCTCATGAGAAGGGTCCGCCTCCCCCCGCGGGCGATCCGGAGGGCCGTGGCCGCGGCAATGCTGGTCTTTCCGACGCCTCCCTTTCCCGTGTAAAAGAGAATTCTCATGCCTGCCCCCTCTCACCCGCGGGATCCAGGGTCCCGGAACGGGCTGAAGCACCGGCCGCGTCCGCCGCAGCCTCCTTCCCTGCCACAAAGAAGCTGATCTTCAGGATCCCGTCCTCCAGGAGGATCTCCGCGGGCTCCGTCCCCCGGAGGGAATCCGGCAGGGGGATCCGGCGGCTGTAGTTGTCCACAGAGACGTCCAGGTCCCGGGAGAACCTCCGCACCTGCACCTGCCCCTTCTCCGCGCCGGGAAGCCGGAGACAGAGCTGGTAGCCCCCGGGAATCTCCGTGTAGTACTCGTTTTCCTTCCGCGCCCGCACCTCAAAGAGGTCCGGATCCGTCAGGATCTCGCCGGCGATCCGGCCGACGGCGGCCATCCCCCGCACCTCCTCCGGGTACCAGGGGATTTCCCGCACCGGCACCTCCCGGAACACCCGGTGCAGCTCCTCCAGGTACTGCCTCTGGGTCTCCCGCCAGCCGCCGAGAAAGGCGCCCTCCGCCTGCTCCGGCAGCACCCGGTTTATGAAGACCCCGTCCAGCTGGTAGCGGTACAGGCTGAGATACATGAAGCATCGCTTGGTCTCCTCCACGATCATCTTTTCCGGCATGCAAACCAGGCGGACGCTGGAGGCCGCGGGGTCCTTCAGAAGGTCCTGGAGTTTCAGGAGCTCCTGGTGCATCTCCCCGATGTCGTCCATGGCCCTCCCGTCCGGGAGCTCCACCTGGTACCGCCTGTCCGCCAGGGGCTTCAGAAAGCGCACCATGGTCTTTCCCACCGGGAAGAACTTCTCCATGTACCAGGACAGGAGCTCCGGCAGCTTTAAGAGCGACAGGGTCTCCCCCACCGGGGCGCAGTCCACCAGGATCCTGTCGTACTCCCCGCTCCGGTAGAGCTTCGCCACCGCGAGAAGGGAGAAGAGGTTCTCGAAGCCGGGCAGCGGGAAATACTCCGTGAGCTCCGCCGCCCCGGCGCCGCTTCCCTGCATGAGCTTCCGGAAGGCGGCCGCCGCGTCCGGGAATTCCTCCCTGAGAATCCGGTCCGGATCCAGCTCCAGGCCGTATAAATTCTCAGAGATGCGGACCGGCTGATGGCCGATCCGCATCTCGAAGATATCGCCGATATTGTGCGCCATGTCGGCGCTGACCAGCAGTGTCTTCACGCCCTCACGGGCAGATTTCACCGCGTGGGCAGAGACGACGCTGGTCTTGCCAACGCCGCCCTTGCCCGTAAACAGAATGATCCTTCCCATAGCCTTTCCCGGGGCATCAGCCCTGTCTGTACTGTACGCCCACTTCTCCCATGGGGTGCTGCCAGTCCTTCACGATTTTCCCGTGGGACAGGACCCGGCAGGTCCCGCACTCCAGGCAGCCCAGCCAGGAGAAGGACAGCTTGCCGTCCTCGTACTTGTAGCACTCCGCGGGGCAGGCCAGGAGCAGCTTCCGGATCTCCGCCTCGTCCTTGAATTCAAGATCCACGTCGATGTGGGAATTCTCTTCGTCCGTGTGGAAGGTGTTCAGTCCCAGCTTGTCCTCAATGGTCATCTTTTTCATAGTCAGAATGCCTCCACGATCTTAGTGACGAAATCCACAGCCTCTCTCGCGCTGCATCTCTGGGCGATCAGGTCGACCGCGTACATGATGGCGCTCTCGCTGGGCTCTCCGTTGACGGTGAACAGCTTCTCGCAGATCTTGTCGGCGGTGTCCGGCACGTCCTCGAAAATGGCCCGCTCCGTGAGGACCGTCGGGAATCCCTTGTACTGCTTCAGGTCCCTCATGACAAAGCTGTCGTTTAAGAGCTTCTCGTAGACCGACAGGGTCTCCTTGCTGAAATCCCCCGCCTCGTGAGCCTTCAGCACCGCCTCTGCCGCCAGCCGCCCGGACTCAATGGCAAAGTCCATGCCGCGCACCGTGAAGCCGAGGTTCACGCAGAAGCCGGCCGCGTCGCCGGTCACCAGCACGCCGTCCCGGACAAGCTCGGGAATCATGCCGTAGCCCTCCTCCGGCACCAGGTGTCCGGAGTACTCGATGGGGGTGCCGCCCTCCAGGTACGGGGCAATGGAGGGGTGGGCCATGAAGCGGTCCAGCATCTCGGGCACCGAGATGTCCGAGTGGCCGATGTCGCTCAGGGTCGCCACGATTCCCACGGAAACCGTGTCCTTGTTGGTGTACAGCAGCCCTCCGCCGAAGCTCCCGTCCGTGGGATCGCCCGCCGACAGCCAGGCCATGCCCTCGTTGCCGTTCAGGCCGAAGCGCTGGTTGATGACGTCCTCCCCGAGGCGGATCACCTCCTTGGCGCCCACGGCCACCTGATGGGGCTCCAGCTCCTTCTTCATGCCCAGCTTCTGGGCAAGGAGGGAGTTCACACCGTCCGCCAGGATCACCACGTCGGCGTACATCTCCTCGCCGGTGGCCTCGACGCCCACCACCTTGCCGTCCTCCAGGATCAGGTTGTCCACCACGATGCCGGGGATGATCTCCGCGCCGGCCTCCTCGGCCTGCCCCGCCAGCCACCGGTCGAATTTGCTTCTCAGCACCGTGTAGGAGGCGCTCTCCGGGGTTCCGCTGAGCTTCGCGGAGTGGTATCCGATATCCAGGGACCCGTCCGCCGTCATGAGAGAGACCTTTTCCTTTTTGACCACCCGCTCAATGGGGGCGATCTCCGCGAAATTCGGGATGATCTTCTCCAGGCTGTGGCCGTAGAGCCGCCCGCCGGTCATGTTTTTCGCGCCGCAGTAATCGCCGCGCTCAATCACCAGCACTTCCTTCCCCGCCCGGGCAAGGACGATGGCCGCGGAACATCCGGCAAGCCCGCCGCCGACAATAATGGCATCAAATTTATCTTCGCTCATAAACCATGTCCTCCATATCGTACGCAACCTCGTGCGCAATCTCGTGCGTGGGAAGCGCGCGCGACTCCTAATTCTGTTTCACTCCGCTGACCAGGGAGCAGGCGCCGAACATGCGGCTCTCCGCCCGGACCTTTCCAAGGCCCAGGTCCCGGAAAAGCCCGGCCAGCTCCTCCCTTCGCAGAAACTCCTTTGTCGACTGGTAAAGCCACTGGTACTCCTTCCGGTATTTCAGCCCGCCGCCGAGGAGCGGCATGAGGATCCGGAAGTAAAACCGGTAGAAGGGCTGTACCAGCCCTGATCCGGGGACAAAGGAATCCAGGCAGGCAACGGTGCCGCCCTCCTTCACCACCCGTTTCATTTCGCTGAGCGTCTTCCTGTAGTCCGCCGTGTTTCTGAGACCGAAGGAGATGACAGCCGCGTCAAATGCGCCGTCCCGGAAGGGAAGCGCCATGGCGTTTCCCCGGAGAAACCGGACCTGCGCCCGGCCCTCTGTTCCTCCTCCGCGTTTCCTCCGGTCCGTTCCCCGGGAACGCTTCCCCCGGAGAACCGCCCGCGCCTTTCGCTGTTCCGCCACCTTCAGCATGGCGGGTGAAAAATCAATTCCCGTTACGGAGAGATCGCTCCTGGCCTCTGCGAGCAGAAGCGACACGTCCCCGGTTCCGCAGCAGACGTCCAGCACCTGCCCGCCCTCCGGGAGTTCCCGGGAGAGGGCCCGGGTCAGCATCTGTTTCCACCGCCCCTGCAGCCCCAGGCTGATGCGTTCATTGGCCCTGTCGTACCGGCCCGCGATCCGCTGGAAGATCCGATAGACTTTTTTCTCCTTCCCGGACATTCCGCGCGAACCCTCGTGTGCGCGAGACTTCCTGTCAGCCATGCAGCCCCTCCTTCAGCGCCGCCAGAAGCAGCGAAAGCACCAGGGCCCCGTTTCCCGTGAGGTTCGCGGCGGCGATGCTCTTCATCTGCAGCACCCTCTGCTCCGGCAGAAGCCGAAGGGTCAGGACCCGCCGGAAGGGCCCCCTGGCAAGGAGCAGGAGCAGCAGCGCGGCGGCAATGCCTCCCGACGCTCCCGCGAGGAGCGCGGGGACTGCCACCAGCAGGAAGATCCAGGCCCCCGTGAGAAACCGGTACAGCTTAAGGGTCCGCGCCCTGCCGAGAAGAGAGGGAAGGGTTCTTCGCCCCGCCCTGCGGTCCTTCTCGATGTCGCAGCCGTTGTTGCTCATCATGATCAGGGCGATCCCGATGATCAGGGGAAGGCTCGCCGGGAAGACCTCCGGATGGAGCCTCCCGTCCCCGCAGGCGGCAGCGCCCAGGGGGATCAGCCCGCCCATGACGGTTCCTGACACCAGCTCTCCCAGAGGGAGGGAGGACACCGGCAGAGGACCGCCTGAGTACAGCAGGACCGTCAGGGCCCCGGCCGCACCGATGAGGAGGGGAACCGGTCCCCTGCCGGCGCTGGCCGCCAGGCCGCAGAGCAGTCCGGCAGACAGATAAAGGAATCCGAGGTTCCGGGCGCGCTTCGGATCGACGCCGCCATAGACCAGCACGGCGTCTGAGACCTCCACGTTGTCCGAGGCGCTGTCCGTCCCCTTCACAAAATCCACGTAGTCGTTCAGTGTGTTGACCGCGCTCTGCAGAAGCACGCAGGCGGCCACCACGAGTGTCCCCCGGAGGGGGCTTAAGGGAAAGCCCCGCAGCAGGGAAATGCTGATTCCGAACAGGGAAGGGCAGAGAGAGGCCGCCCAGGTGTGGGGCGCCGCGAGCTGCAGGGCCTGCAGCGGCGTGAGGGGCTTAAGCCCGCCGTCACACTGCATCCAGCTTTCCGATCAGCTCCCGGATCCGGGCCCCGGCAGGACCTTCCTCCAGCGTATCCAGCAGCTGAAGGCACGCGCCGCTGTACTGGTGGATCCTCTGCCGGACCGGCTCCGCCCCGTGGGAGAGAACCAGCTCCTTCACCTGCCGGAGTCCCTCCTCCGTGAGGCTTCCCTCCCGGTTCTGCCGCATCAGCCGGCGCAGCGCCTCTCCCGCTGCCTCCTGCCTCGCTGCCAGAATCACCGGCAGGGTGTAGATCCCGTCCAGGAAATCCTTTCCGGTCTCCTTTCCCCGCTCCTTCTTTGTCAGGGCAAAGTCCAGGAGGTCGTCCCGTAGCTGAAACATCAGCCCGATCTTCTCTCCCAGCTCCCCGAGCCGCTCAGCCTGATCCTCCGGGCACCCCGCCTCGGACGCTCCCAGGCGGCAGGCGGTCCGGAACAGGGCCGCCGTCTTGCCCCGGATGTTTTCGAAGTAGCTCTCCTCCGTCACATCCTCCCGGTAGCGGCACCTGGCCTGGCCGATCTCGCCTAGGCACATCCGCTCCACCGTTTCGGCCAGCAGGGCCGCCGTTTCTCCCAGCTGCTCCTTCCCTTCCCAGTAGTTGACCCGGGCGATCAGGAAATCGCCGGCGTAGACGGCCGCGTCCTTTCCGAACCGGCTCTGGAGGGAGGGTTTTCCCCGCCGGAATCCGGCGTCGTCTACAATGTCGTCATGTATCAGTGATGCCATGTGAGTCAGTTCCACCATGGCTGAAAGCATGCAGAGCCGGTCAAGCCGCTCCGCCCGCCGGGGGCCGAAGCTGCTGCAGAGGAGCAGGAGCCTCGGCCGGATCATTTTCCCGGAGGAGCCGAGCACGTACTCCAGGACCTCTCCGGTTTCCGTTCCCTTTAAGGGGCTGGCGGTGATCCTCCGGATCCAGCGCCTGACCTCCAAAAGCTCTGTCTCCCCGGCCGCGCCGCGTCCGGTGTCCCATATGGTCATTCTGTGGTCTCCAGTCTGAATCGTTTTCAGATCAGGCCCCGCTTTTCCGCCAGGATCTCCGCGGTGTGCTTCACCTTGATATTATCCAGGCCTCTCGCGTCCAGGCCTCCCCTGATCTGCATGAGGCAGCCGGGGCAGTCCAGGGCCACCACGTCGGCGCCGGTGTTCCTGATGTTCTCGATCTTCTTCGCCAGGATCGGCGCGGAAATCTCGGGATACAGGACACTGTAGGAGCCGCCGAAGCCGCAGCAGTTGTCGTGGTCCTCCATCTCTACCAGCTCGACGCCCTTCGTGGCCTTTAAGAGGGCTCTCTGCTCCTCCGTCACCCGGAGGGATCTGCACAGATGGCAGGAGTCGTGGTAGGTCACCTTCATCTCCTTGCCGTCGCCCGTCTCCTTCAGGCCGCCCAGGTCATAGAACAGCTTGCAGAAGTCAAAGGTCTTGTCCGCCAGGACCTTCGCCCGCTTCCACATCTCGCTGCCCTCCTCAAAGTAATTCGGGTAGCTCTTCAGCTGATGCGTGCAGGAGGGACATGCGGAGACGATGTAGTCGTACTTCTCGGCCTCCATGCCCTCGATGTTGATCTCGGCCTCCTTCGCGGCGTTCTCGATGTCGCCCATGCTGTGGGCGGGGCTGCCGCAGCAGGCCTGGCCCATGGGGAAGTCCACCCGGTAGCCGATGGAGTTCAGGTCCACGATCACGTCTCTCGCCAGATCCGTGTACACGAAATCCAGGAGACATCCGGCGAACAAGGCGATGGTTCCCTTCTGCTCTCCCTCGATGCGCTGGGGGATCAGCGGGAACAGGTCGCGGAAGGGCACCTTGGCAATGTTCGGGAAGCTTCTGCCCTCCGTGAGTCCGGACAGGAACATGGGCAGGTGCCGGATCATGGGCTTGTCCTTGGCGAAGGGCGCCTGGGCCACCGAGGCGATCCGCAGCATGGAGTGGAAGAGCTTCCGGTCCGTGACCGCGTCCAGGGCGAATTTCTTCACCGCGTTCGGGTGCTCCGCCTGGCTCTTCTCCCTGAGCCGCATGATCAGGTCCGTGATCGGGATGTGTCCGCCGCAGACCTCCTTGCACCGGCCGCACTGCAGGCAGACGTTCTGGATCTGCTCCGCTCTCTCCTCCGACACCAGGAAGTGGCTTAAGAGGGTGCCGATGCCGCCGGTATACACCTTGGAGCCGTACACGTGGCCGCCCACCAGCGCGAAGGCGGGACATACGTCCAGACATGCGCCGCAGCGGATGCAGTCAAAGATCTGGCGGAACTCCTTGTCCTCCAGGATCGCCCGGCGTCCCGGGTCGTCCAGGATCACCGCGTAGAACTCCTTTTTCTCCTTGGTGTCGGCATCCTTGTCAGACACCACGTCGCAGGCGCCGGTGTACATGGAGATGTAGGAGGTGATTCTCTGGGCCGTGCCGTTCCGGGGAAGGGCCTTGAAGATCGGGGCCGCGTCCTTGAAGGACTTGACGAACTTCTCGATTCCGAAGATATAGAGGTGGATCTTCGGCAGCGTGCCCACCATGCGGCCGTTGCCCTCGTTGGTCATGGTGAAGACCGTACCGGTCTCGGCCACCGCCACATTGGCGCCGGAGACGCCCATGTCCGCGTGGGTGAAGCGGTCTCTCATGACCCGTCTCGCGGTCTTGACCTCCTCGGAGATGATGGGCTCGTTCTTCACCTTGGTGTAGTCGGTGAACAGGTCCGCCACCTGCTCCTTGTTCAGGTGCAGTGCCGGCATGACCATGTGGACCGGCGTGTTGCCCTCCAGGGCGATGATGAACTCGCCCAGGTCCGTCTCCTGGACCAGGACGCCGTCGTCAGACAGGATCTTGTTGAAGTGGATCTCCTCGGACGCCATGGACTTGGACTTGACGATGGACTTGACGCCCTTCTCCTTCACCAGGTTCCGGATCCACTCCATGGCCTCGTCCGCGCTGTGGGCGTGGAACACCACGCCGCCCCGCTTCTGGCAGTTCTCGGTGAATTCCTCGATCATCTCGTCCACGTGGTCTGCAGCGTAGCTCTTGACCTCCCGGATCTGGTCCCGGGTGGCCTCAAAATCGATCCCCGCGTAGGCGTTTTCCCGCTTGGCGGGATAGGTTTTGCAGAAGTTTCCCAGGGTTCTCGCGAGCGTGGAATTGTCCAGCGCAGCGCGGATTTCCTGCTTCAGTTCATTGCTGGCCATGCTGTTCCCTCCTTATCTGTCGTCCACTACGATTGCAGTCAGCCGGATGGGACCGTGCACGCCCACCGTGCCGACGCACTCAATGTCGGCCGTGCGGCTGGGACCGGTGACAAAGCCGACAAAATTCGGAAGCTCCGGAAGGCTGCCCAGCAGCTCAAACATGTCGTCGTATTCCGGGACAATGGTGGAGCCCTTCACGACTCCGAAATAGGATTCGGCCATGGTTGTGATGATGCGCTCATCCACCACGTCGTGTCCCTGCACCAGGGTCCCCAGCTCCGCGATCCCGTACTGGGCCTCGGAGATACCTCCCTTTGCGGTCTCGGCGTGGAGGCGGATGTGGTCGGTGAAGACCTTGATTCCCGCCGCCTCCAGGGCGGCCCTGACGCCCGCTTCCTCAAACAGCGGCGTCTCCGCGAGACAGGTCTCCGCAATGTCCAGCTCCTTCAGAAGGCGGACCAGCGTCTCCCCCAGCGCGGCCGCCGAGGTCCGCACACAGGTGCCGTCCACTTTTTCCAGGTTCGTTTTGAATCTGTCAAATAATTCATCTGTCAGTTTGTTCATGATTCCCTCTTCTCCTGATTCGGGCTTTGAAACAGCCCCGGGCCGCGAGTTTTTTGAAACGCTTGCGATGCCCGGGGCCTCTGGGTTTGAGCCTGTTCTGTTTTGTTTACTTCACGCCGAGCCAGCCGGCAATGACCATCTTCTGGACCTCGGAGGTGCCCTCGTAGATCTCGGTGATCTTCGCGTCGCGCATCATGCGCTCGATCGGGTAATCCCTCACGTAGCCGTAGCCGCCGTACAGCTGCAGGCAGCGGCGGGTGACGTCGCTGGCGTTCTGTGCCGCCACCAGCTTCGCCATGGCTGCCAGGTGGCTGTAGGGCTCGCCCGCATCCTTCGCGCAGGCGGCCTGGTAGACCAGGAGCTTCGCGGCCTCGGTGTTCGCCGCCATCTGGGCCAGCTCAAACTGGGTGTTCTGGAACTGGGAGATTCTCTTTCCGAACTGCACGCGGTTGTTCACGTACTCAACGGTCTCCTTGATGGCGCCCTCCGCGATGCCCAGGGCCTGGGCCGCAATGCCGATGCGGCCGCCGTCCAGGGTCATCATGGCGATCTTGAAGCCCTTGTTCAGCTCGCCCAGCAGGTTCTCCTTCGGGACCTTCACATCCTCCAGCACCAGCTCGGCGGTGGCGGAGCCGCGGATTCCCATCTTCTCCTCGTGCTTTCCGATGGAGAAGCCCTCCATGCCCTTTTCCACAATGAAGGCGGAGATGCCCCGGTTGCCCTTCTCCTTGTCGGTCATGGCAAAGACAACATAGATCTCGGCCGGTCCCGCGTTGGTGATGAAGATCTTGGTGCCGTTCAAGAGCCAGTAGTCGCCCTTGTCCACGGCGGTGGTCTTCTGGCCGGCCGCGTCAGTTCCGGCGTTGGGCTCGGTCAGGCCGAAGGCGCCCAGCTTCTCGCCGGTGGCCAGGGGAACCAGGTACTTCTGCTTCTGCTCCTCGGTTCCGAAATGGTAGATGGGCCAGGAGCCGAGAGAGGTATGGGCGGAAAGAGTCACGCCGGTGGAGGCGCAGACCTTGGAGAGCTCCTCGACGCACTGCACGTAGGAGAGGTTGTCCATGCCGGTGCCGCCGTACTCTTCCGGGAAGGGGATGCCCAGCATGCCCAGCTCCGCCATCTGCTGAATGGTCTCCTCCGGGAATCTTGCTTCCTTGTCAAGATCAGCCGCGAGGGGCTTTACCGTGTTTTCCGCGAAATCCCTGTACAGGGTGATCAGGTCCAGGTGGTCTTGATCCATCTTAAACATATTGCCAGCCTCCTTCTTTACAGCGCTCAGGCCTTTTTCTTCTTGAACTCTTCGATCATCATCGGAAGGATCTTCTTCACGTCTCCCACAATGCCCACGTCGGCCACAGAGAAGATCGGCGCTTCCTCATCCTTGTTGATGGCGATGATGTACTTGCTGCCGGTCATGCCGGACAGGTGCTGGGTGGCGCCGGAGACGCCGCAGGCGATGTAGAGGTCCGGGGTGACGATCTTTCCGGACTGGCCCACCTGCTGCATTCTGGGAAGCCAGCCGTTCTCGATGACCGGGCGGGTGCCGCCCACGGCGCCGCCGAGAACCTTCGCAAGCTCCGTGCACATGGCCATGTTCTCCTCGGAGCCCATGCCGCGGCCGCCGGTGACGATGACCTTGGCATCCTCCAGGTTGACGGCCTCGCCGGCCTCCGCGATGATCTCCACCACCTTGGCCTTCAGCTCCGCGTCAGAGGAGATGGGGGTGATCGCCGGAACCTCCCCGGGGGCCTCGTAGCTTCCGCCGCGGATACTCACCACCGCCACGGGGGCCTCGATCTTCAGGGTCTCCTGGATGGTGCCGCCGTAGACCGGCCGGATCACCTTGATTTTGCCGTCCTCCTCGCAGATCGCGATGGCGTCGTTCACAGAGCCGCCGCCAAGTCTCGCCGCGATCCGGGCGGTGATCAGCTTGCCCACCGGCGTCGCTGCCAGAAGCACCAGGGAGAAGCCGCCCTCAGCCGCCTTCTTTGCCACGGCGTCAACCGCCGCGTCCTCCAGGAGGCCGCCCTCCGGGGCGCTGACACAGACCGCCTCCGCCTCGGCGCCCAGCGCCTTAGCGGCAGAAAAGAGCTCCAGGCTTGCGCCGACAGGAGAGCCTTCCTTCATTTCAACGAAAATTAAAGTCTTCATATCAACCCTCCTCCTTAAATCACCTTGTCAGCGGCAAGAATCTCGAACGCCTTCGCCACAGCTGCCTCAGGATCTTCCTCCTGGATCTTCACGCCGGCGGCGCGCTTCGGGGGCTCCTGGTAGGAAATGTGGGAGACCTTCATCTCCAGGTCGCCGTCAGAGAGGCCAAGGGCATCCTTCGCGATGGTGGGGATCACGGCGCGGCGGGCTGCCAGCTTGCTCTTGATGCTGGGATAGCGGGGATCGTAGTTGGGCTTGGAAATGGTCATCACGCAGGGAAGGGCGAGCTCCACCATGGCGTAGCCGGACTCCAGCTCCTTCTTCACCGTGACCTTGCCGTCGCCGGGGGTCACCTCAACCACGTCCGTCACAAAGGGCAGGCCCAGCTTCTCAGCCAGGATTTCGCCCACCTCTCCGCCGATGTAGTCCGTGGACTCTCTGCCGCAGAGGATCATGTCATAGGCCTTGCCGGCATCCGCCTCGAGCTTTTTAATGCCTGCGGCAAGGAGGGACGCGGTGACAGCGGCGTCGGCCTGTCCGGCCTCCTCGATCTGGGCCGCGCTCTTGGCGCCGACCGCCAGGGAGTTCTTCAGGCAGACCTTGTCGTTCTCGGTGCCCACTGTGGTGACAGACACGGTGCCGCCGTTGGCCTCGATGAACCGCACCGCCAGCTCCAGCGCGTAGGTGTCAAAGGCGTTTCCCTGGGGCTCCGCCTGGGACAGGTCCGGCTCGCCGGAGGCTCCCAGCCGGATCTCTACGGAATCATCCGGAACCTGCTTCATACATACGAGAATTTCCATAAAGAATACCTCCTCAATTTGCTGTTTGTTACAGGGTATAGCAGACTTTGCCCGGGTTCAGGATCATGTTCGGGTCAAAGACCTTTTTGATTCCTTCCATCAGGGCCATGTTGGCCGCTCCGACGGACTCCGCCAGGTACTTCACCTTGCCGCGGCCAATGCCGTGCTCGCCGGACACCAGGCCTCCGCACTCCACCGCGCGGCTGTAGAGCTTCAGAAAGTACTTGTCAACGCGCGCCTTGAACTCCTCCTCCGGCAGATCGTTGCTGCACTGGTAGATGTGCAGGTTTCCGTCTCCGGCGTGGCCGAAGCTCTTGATGATGAGGCCGCACTCCTCGCCGTACTCCTTGGCAAAGGTCAGGAAGTCTGCGATCTGGCTGCAGGGAACCACCACGTCACACTCGTCCAGCAGCTTCGTCTCGGCCTCGATGGCCTCCAGGAAGCTGGACCGGGCGGCCCAGGCGTCCTTAATCTTCGCCGGGGTGTCCGCCACCAGCACGTCCAGGGCGCCGCGCTCCAGCACCAGGTCGCTGCACTTCTCCACCAGGTCCATGAGCGTGTCCTCATCCTCCGCGTCAAAGGTGATCAGGAGGTAGGCGCCGGCGGTGACTCCCTCGATGACCTGCGGGAACACGGAGCGGCCGATGTAGCGCTCGCTGGATAGGACGATCTCCCGCTCCATGAACTCCAGGGCCTGGGGCCCCAGGTTCGCCTTCTTGATGACCGGCACGGTGGAGATGGCGCTCTTCAGGTCCTCAAAGGGAACCACCAGGCTGATGACCTTCTTCGGGGCCGGGATGATCTTCAGGGTGAGCTCCGTGATGATGCCCAGGGTGCCCTCGCTTCCGATCATGAGGTTTAAGAGGCTGTAGCCCGAGCTGGTCTTTGACACCGCGGCGCCGAAGCGGGTGATGTCGCCGTTCGGCAGGACCACCTTCATGGACAGGACGTAATCTCTCGTGGTGCCGTACTTCACGGCCCGCATGCCGCCGGCGTTGGTGGAGACGTTGCCGCCCACGGTGGCCAGCTTTTCACCCGGATCCGGCGGGTACAGGTAGCCCTGCTTCTGGCAGTCCTCCGCCAGCTCCTGCAGGAGCACGCCGGGCTCGATGGTGACCGTGAAATTGTCGAAGTCGTAGGCCAGGATCTTCTTCATCTTCGTGGTGTCGATCACCACGCCGCCGAGAACCGGGACGCAGCCGCCCGCCAGGCCGGTGCCGGCTCCTCTGGGCGTCACGGGAATCAGGTTCTCGTTGCAGATCTTCATGACCGCGGCGATCTCCTCCGTGGAGGTCGCCATCAGAAGGGCGTCCGGGGCCTGTTTGCCGTAAATCGGCATTTCGTCGTGGGAGTAATCCTCATTGATCTCCTCACCCGAGAGCAGGTGTCCCGGAGCCGCCGCTTTCAGCTGCTCGATCAGTTCCGGTGTCAGTTTGTTGTAAGTTGCCATACTTTCCCCTCCTGAAACAGTTGACAGTTTCGTTTATCAGTGAATCAGCGCCGGCAGGAAGTAGCAGACCAGTCCGCCGACCACGAAAAACATGACACAGTACTTCATGACCTGGGAGAGAATCTCGCTCTCCCGTCCGGGCATGCCCACCGCGGCCAGGCCGATGGCGATGGACTGGGGGCTGATCATCTTGCCGATGCCGGCGCCCATGACGTTCGCCGCCGCGAGCCAGGCCGGGTCTGCCCCGATTCTCTGTGCAGTCATGGACTGCATGCCTCCGAAGAGCACGCAGGTGCTGGTGCCGCTGCCGGTGATGAAGGCGCCCAGCACGCCGATCAGCGGGGAGACCAGCGGGAAGTAGCTTCCCGTCTGGGCCAGCAGGGCGGAAATGTCAGCCGTCATGCCGCTGTGGTCCATGATCTTCGCGCAGGCCACCACGCAGCAGATGGTGAAGACCGTCTTCCAGTTGGAGACCAGGGTCCGCTTCAGGACCTTGCCCATGGTTCCCACAGAGGCCTTCTGGATCAGGCCGCCGCAGAAGGCAGCCGCGAAAATGATGACGCCGGGCGTGTTGACCCAGGGGAAGGTGAGCTTGGAGGCGCCCTCCTCCGGATAGATCTGCACGCTGGTCTTGATGGCGGACAGCGGGTCGTGCACCGCGGGCACCAGGGTCGTGATCAGCAGGAACACCAGGATCAGCAGGAAGGGGGACCAGGCCCGGAAGGCGTCTCCCGCCGTCAGGTCTCTGTGCTGCCCCGAGCCCATCGCCTCGTATTCCTTCGGCACCGGCGCGTCCTTCTTGCCCCGGGTCATGAGGATCATGACGCCCATGCAGACCACCGCGCCGATGACGTCGGGCAGCTGCGGGCCGATAAACTGGGCGGTCAGGAACATGGGCACCACAAAGGAGACCGACGCGGCCAGCGTGATCCCGAACACTCCCTTCAGGGCCTTCGGGCCGCCGCCGAAGATCATCACCATCAGGAAGGGGGAGACCAGGAACAGAAGACATTCGATGACAGAGATATTCTGGGCGAGGGTCAGGGGATCAATTCCGGTGACCGTGCCCAGCGTCAGGGTGGGCACACCCACAGAGCCGAAGGCCGTGGGCATGGCGTTGACCACGAGACATGCCACAATGGTGCGGATGGGGTCAAAGCCCAGGGCCACCAGGATCCCGGCGGGAATGGCGACGGCGGTTCCGAAGCCGGCCATGCCCTCCATGAAGTGGCCGAAGGCCCAGCCGATCAGGAGCATCTGGATGCGGCCGTCCCGGGACATGCCGGCGAGCATCTGCTTGATGTCCTCCATGGCACCCGTCTCCAGGGTCAGCTGGTAGGTGAACAGCGCGGAAATGATGACCATGCAGATGGGCCACAGGGCGTTCAGGATGCCCTCCAGGGCCGCGGCCGCGGTCCAGGCCACCGGCTGCTTCCAGTAGAGCGGCGCCAGGATGGCCGCGATCAGCGCAGCAATGCCGCAGGCCTTGAAGCCCGGCATTTTCAGCCCCGTCAGCGCAAACATCAGCCAGATAATCGGCAGCATGGCAAGCAGAAAATTCAGGACAAGCATGGAAAAATCTCCCTTCACATTTATTCGGCACGAATGGGTGAAGCAATGAAACATGATATGAAATTGTAAAGCCCGAGGTGATGCGGTAAAGCCTGAAGTGATGCGGTAATGCATGGAAATGATGCGATATAGAGTCTGCTCAAAGCATAGGTTTATTAAAACATAATCCACACAGATTCGCAATATTTCGTGGCAATTACTGAATATATTGCACAATTTTAACAAGACCTCTCCAATCATGCGCACGTGCATTCTGCCGCAAAAAAACCCCGGACGAAACCGTTCCGGGGTAATGCTGCAAAATACTGTCTGCAGAGGCGAAGTTCTCTCATGTAAAAAGGAACGGCTCCGAAGAGCCGTTCCACCAGAGGCGACAACCGGATTTGAACCGGTGATCAGGGTTTTGCAGACCCACGCCTTACCACTTGGCTATGTCGCCGTGACAGCCCCTCCCAGATCCCGGGGGACCGGAGCTGCGAGCTCCCTGAGTTGGACTCGAACCAACGACACCGCGGTTAACAGCCGCGTGCTCTACCGACTGAGCTATCAAGGAGTACAAAACGCGAAATTTCGCGCAAAAAGATTATAGCACAGGGGGTTTTCCGCTGTCTACCTTATCTTGACAGCCAAAGCACTTTGATTTATGCTGAATTCCAGAGTTTTGAACCGCCCGGAGCCCCATGCCGGGCCGCCGCTGAAGGCGGCGGCGGTTCATGATCAAGAAGCGAAGCGGATTGCGAATGTCCGCTTTAACCTGTCCGGAAGGAGATTACCGCAATGAGAAAGCTTACCAAGAACGAACTGATCGAGCTGCGCGCCTGCAAGGAGATGGACAACGGAGAGCAGGAATTCTATACCCGCGCGAAGCGGATGTACGAGGGCGACGAGGAGGCCCTGGCACAGATCCAGAAGGCGGAGGACCTGCTCCACGAGGTTCGCGGCATGGATCCCTACGCCTACGGCGATTCCAAGGGCTTCCAGGCATACAGCCAGGCCCAGGTGCTCTACCTGCAGCACGTGGACGGCCTGCTGAAGGAGATGGGCTACACCCCGAAGCCGAAGAAGCAGCCCAACGACATCTTCGATATTCTGGAAGAGATGTTCGGAGCGCCCGACGAGCAGTAATCGGTCCCCGATCAGAACCCCGGCGCCTGCCACTGGCAGGCGCTTTTCTTTTGTCTACCGCGGACCTGTCTTTGTCATATAAATCTCAATCGCCGGCACCTTCGAGGGCTCGTTGGTTGCGGGGAGGCCCTCGGAAAACAGGGAGACCAGGCGGGGCTCGCTGTGGTCCTCGCCCTCCCGGAGCCGGATCACGAAGGTTCTCCTCTCCAGTCCCGGCTTCGACGTCATGGAGACCGCCGGATCCGTCCTGTAGAACCGCTTCTCCGGCAGGTCGCCCTCGAACACCTCCCCGAGACAGGAGAGCACCACATGGCCCTCTGCGGAGATCTCCATGGTCAGCTCCTCCGGATTTCCGGCGAGCACGTCATGGGAAAAGTGCCCGTTTTTCATCTCCGTCCGGTCCTCCTCTGTCGCGCGGTAGCTGCCGGGCCAGCCTTCCGCCTCCCACCAGCGCGCGCCTCCGAAGTCGATCTCCTCCCCCACATGGTCCTTCTTCGTGTAGTCGGGAATCACCGGGTAGTCGGTTCCGCCGATCCGGACGGTGAAGGCCTCCTCCGGCGCCGGAGGAATCTCAAACTGCGCCTCCCACAGGGAGACCGGCTTCGTGAAGCGGTTCATGTAGGCGCCCCCGGAGAAGATCGTCGACTCGTACTTTGAGACAAAGCGCGCCCCCGTACCGTCCGGCAGGCGGCAGCCGTAGAGATAGTCCCCGCCGCCATTCTGCTGCTGCTCCCGCGGCGACAGGTACAGGCTCCCCTCGCCCGTCACCGTCTCGAGAAGCAGCGCGCTGCCGGCCTTCAGGACGGACTCGCCCAGCTCCCCGCCGGCCCCGTCGACCCTGGACACCGTAAAATCCTCCAGGAGCCTGCAGGCCACATTGTAGGTGTCGATGGAAAGGCTCTCATCCGCCAGCTGAAAGCGCTTGTATCTGCCGTCCTGGGGCACCGAAAAGCGGTAGTGCCCGTGGGGGATGAAGGACGCCTCGTCGTAGCTCGCCTCCCCGAAGGACCGCCTCCTCTCGCACATGTGCACGCAGTTGGGGTTGTAGGGAAGCGCCAGCCCCACCTCCCTCAGGAAGGAATCAAAGTACTGGACGTTCCTGCTGGCAAAGCGCCCGAAGCCCCCGTCGGGACGGGAAAAGTCGTAGAGGAAGCCCTCCCCCCAGGCAATCCGGTCCCGCAGGAGGTAAAAGCCGTCCTGGGCCCGCATGGCGTAGAACTCGGAATGCTGATCCGCGTACTCGATAATCAGGTCTTCCGCGTCTCCCCGGTCCGGTGTCTTCCGCAGGACCACGTCTCCGTCCTTTTCGGTGATCCGGACAGAAAAGCCGCTGCCGGGAAGCCGGTAGTCCGTCTCCCTGTCGATGAGGGCGATGTAGGAAGCGGGCGCGTTAGCTGCCGTCGCCGCTGCCTCCCCCTTCAGCGAGGCGTAGGGAACCGCCGCGGTCACGGCCCATCCGCCGGTGAAGCCCGCCTCCTGTCTCTTCTCCTCCGGCACCGCGCCGGAATGGAAAAAGAAGCGTATGCCAAGGGCGTCCGCCGTCCACGCGTAGTCGGCGGGGCCGGTGTGCGCCAGGTCCTCCACGCCGTACCTGGCAGTGAGGGCCTCCTTCATCATCTGGGAGGGGTCCGCATCCCCCGTCAGCTCAGAGAGGGCGATCTCCCTCCCGCTGCCGGTCTCCCAGGTGGTTCCCCGGAACTTGCAGCTGTATCCCATCGTAACGCGGCGCCCGGGACTCAAGGGTTTTTCGCTCACCAGCTCCGTCTCCAGGATGCTGAACAGGGACTCGTCCGCCCTGGTGACCGTCGCGATATAGGCGTAGGTGGTGAAGAGGAAGTTTCCCTCGTTCCGCCGGACATCCTCCGCGTTTATTCCTGCAGCTCCCGTTCCTGAAGCGCTATTTCCTGCTGCGCCCGTTCCTGCGGCACCATTTCCTGCAGTGCCCGCTCCTGCGGCGCCCGGGACGTGGGCGTCCACGTAGGCCCGGACCGCCTGCTCCGCCCGCCGGTTGCAGTCCTCCGCCGCCTTCTTCAGGGTCTCCGGGGCCCCTTCCTCCGGCTGCAGCTCCGTGTATCTTCCGTAGACGCCGATCCCCGTTTCCGGGTCAGCGGCCGTGTACTCCCTCAGCAGGGTCCGGACCGCGTAGGGCTCCGCCCCAGTACCTCCGCCCCCCGCCGCGGGCTTCGGCATGCCGACCGCCCGGCAGGCGGAAACCAGCATCGCCGCTGCCGCCGCCAGGGCGGTGAAAGATGATCGGATTCGTTTCATGGCCGGGCCTCCTCAGTGCTGCGCGCGGATCAGGTTGTTGAAGTCCGTGATCAGCGGCCGCAGGTCGTCATAGAGCGCCCGCACATAGTCCGCCGCCCGCTCCTCGTGGAAAAACTCCGCGTCCGAGAGCAGCTTGCGGTAGGTATCCGCGCTCTTCGCCCCATTGGACTGGTAATACTCCTTCAGCGCAAAATAGTAGGCGTAATATCTGGGGAAATTGTTCTCCGTGCTGTTGCTGACATCCGTCCCGAAGCACCACTCGTGGCGGTTGTTCACAGCAGCCGCCTTTTCTGCCACGTAGCCCGGCAGGCGCGGAATTCTGCCGGCCACCCACCTTCCCAGCTCATAGGCCGCCATTTCTGCGGGATAGGTTCCCTCCGCGTCCGGGTACGCCATGGGGGCCTCCCCGGAATTCCGGCTGTACTTCAGGATGTCATCCGCCACCAGGCCCTTCAGGGCCTCCGCCGCCGGCACCGCGTCCGCCTGCATCCACCCCTCACTGTCAAAGAAGTAATAGTGGCCGTCAATGCGCGTCCATCCGGAATGGGGATAGGTGCCGTCCTCGTACCGGTACCACCGTTTCCCGCCCTCCTGCATCCAGCTGCCCGGCTCCGCGGCGAAAACAGAATGGCTCATGAGCAGCGTCAGAAGGCATCCTGCGGCGATTAATCCTGTTTTTTTCATCGTTGACCTCCATCTGGTTTTTCCGATTCCGCCTCCCGCAGGAAGCCGGGAATGATCTGTACGGTGACCGGGATGATGTCTGTTTTCCTGCACGCCTCCGGCGGATCGCAGGTCAGGACAGAGGAACGCGCGCGCACCGCGGGCGCAAGCGCACCGCGCACCGCACACGAGATGGAAAGCGCGCAAGCGCGCTGTCCTGACCGCGCGCGCTCGGCAAGCCGAGCACGATTGAACCTCAGCTCAGTTCAGGCCCTCCGGCAGCTCGTCCAGAGAGCGGAAGCTGTAGCCCATCTGTTTCCAGGTGGTCAGCAGCTGGTCCAGGATCTCCGCGTTCGTCTTTGAAACGGCGTGGAGGAGGATGATCGCTCCGGGATGGATCCTGGTGGTCAGGTAATTCATGGCCTTTTCGTGGGTCGGCTGGGCGCTGGTGTCCCAGTCCTTATAGGCTACGCTCCAGAAGACCGTCCGGAAGCCCATGGCGTCGGCCATTCTGAGCTGGGCCTCGCTGTAGGCCCCTGCCGGCGGGCGGTAGTACCGGGGCATGTCGGTCCCCGTGATCTCTTTGACCCGGTCCTCGACCGTCAGCAGCTGCCTGCTGAACTCCTCCCAGGTGTTCACCTTCATCATGCTGGGGTGTGTGAGGGTGTGGTTTCCGATAATGTGGCCCTCCTCGGCGAACCGCTTTACCAGCTCCGGAGATTCCCGGACAAAGCTGCCCGTGCAGAAGAAGGCGGCGGGCACGTGGTGCTTCTTGAGGGTGTCCAGGATCACGGGCGTGTACCCGTTTTCGTACCCCTCGTCAAAGGTCAGGTAGACCACCTTCTCCTCCGTCGGGACCATGGCGTAGGCGTGGAACTGGCGCAGGTACGGCTCCTCCTCGTCGTTTCTCGGCGGCAGGTTATTGCCGAGGAAGAAGGTGCCCCACTCCGCCTTCGCAGGTCCTGCGGGAACCGCCGCCATTGCCGCCTGCAGCTCCTCCGCGGTCTTTCTGTGCCAGGCGCTCTGCGCGGTCCCGCCGGCGGGCACTGCTTTCTCAGCCGCTGTCTCAGCCGCCGGAGCAGAACTCGTCACGCCGGCATTCGCTGCGCCGGGACCCGACAGCCCGGGACCCGCCTGGGCAGTGTCCTGTCCCGCCGACTTGGCCGCGTGCCCGATGGTCTCCGCGGAAGCAGTCACCGCTCCGGTCCAGACCAGACCCAGAGCCAGAACCACTGTCAGGGCCGCTGCCCTGTTCCTTATTTTCATAGCTTTTCCCTCCCTATCGTCAAGTGCTGTCCCTCTCCCGTCATGTTTGTATCCGGCCTTTCTTTTTCTTCGGAAGACAGTCGGGTATACTGAAAGACAAAAGAAGCAGCTTTTCTTCATTGTAACACAACTCCCACGGATTCAGAGAGTTGATTCAGATGGCACCAGCCACACTATTTGCAATGTGGAAATTGCTTCCAAAGATATGCTCCATTCATTGTCCGCCTGGTTTGCTGAATATACGAAAAAAGCCCGTAAGTACTAATAATAAGTACTTACGAGCTCTCATATGAGAGGCGACAACCGGATTTGAACCGGTGATCAGGGTTTTGCAGACCCACGCCTTACCTCTTGGCTATGTCGCCATATATGCAAATAGCTCCCTGAGTTGGACTCGAACCAACGACACCGCGGTTAACAGCCGCGTGCTCTACCGACTGAGCTATCAAGGAATAGGAATGTGAAACTTATTAGGTTGAAATCACACCCTCAAAACCACACACAGACAAATACTTTCTCAAGAACTCTTTAACTTCCTGTTCTCGATTTCAAATCCGACTTACTCGACCTCTGGTTAAACCCTCGACCGATTAGTAACAGTCAGCTGAACGTGTCACCACGCTTACACCTCTGCCCTATCTACCTGATCGTCTTTCAGGGGTCTTACTACTTTCGTATGAGATATCCCATCTT
>Ga0256404_1005552_pt1 | contig 22165 bp, 17 predicted proteins | sample RumenRJG_01DNA_FD_185990 | JGI IMG/M metagenome (GOLD analysis project Ga0256404, IMG submission 185990) | Bovine rumen microbial communities from Lethbridge, Alberta, Canada - RJG_01 | ecosystem: Host-associated > Mammals > Digestive system > Stomach > Rumen | place: Canada: Alberta | collected...
CATCGAGCGCAACGGCAAACGCTATTTCATCCGTGGCAACAACGGCGATGGCGTCTCCGGGCCCCGTGTCGACCGAAGCGCCGCTTCCGGGTGGCGGCACTAGCAAGGGCAGATGAATGGACCTGTGAAATCCGAGAGGATGCCGTGAAAGTTAGGATTTTAGGAATCATGGGGAGGGACTCATTATGAATGAACCGTCAAAATATATGTGTCCGAAATGTCATTCGGAAAACATCCAGTCGTTTCGTCTCGTGTATACAGGCGGCGTGACGACGACGGATTCGAGCACGGCTGGTGTCGGAATCGGAGCAGGACATCTTGGTGTCGGTGTTGCGGGAACATCGAGTGTCAGCACGTCGCAACTGGCGGAAGAAGTGGCACCGCCGAGGAAGAAAAGCTGGCTCAAGAAATTCTTCTTTCATTTTTTGTAGGCTCGTTTGTTTGGTCCCTGATTGCGTTTTCATTGCCAGCACCTGATTCTGTACTTACGCTAGGATACCTTGTTGTATTCCTTTGGGCTGGCTATCGCGCGAAAGCTGTTTATCGTTGGAATCAAGAAGTCAAGAGCCGTCGGCGCATGAAAATGTGTCGGCGGCTCTTCCAGTGGGTCTTTTGTTAAAATCGTTTCATCGTTCATATTCTACCTGCTGGACCGAACGACTGTTATGGCGAGGATGTAGGGCAATCTAGTTCCTGGGAGACAGGAAAAACGCGCGGGCGTCGTCGCGTGCGAGGATGCGGCCGGCGAGGTCGCGGTCGTGCAGGATGAGGATCATCGCCTGCGCGGGGAACGCGTCCATGAGATTTTTGAGCAACCGTCCTGCTGTTTTGCGGTCGACGCCTGTCGTCGGCTCGTCGAGCAGCAGGATTTTTTGTGGTGCGGCGAGCAGGGCGCAGACAGCGAACGCGACGAGCAAGCGCTGGCGCTGCCCGCCAGAGAGCCGCACGCCGTTCTCGCCGAGCGGCGTGTCGACGCCCTGCGGGAGCGTGGCGATGAAATCGTCACAGCAGGCGAGGGAAAGCGCGCGGCGGCGAAGCTCGCCCGAGGCCGCCGGCAAGAGCCGCTGGAAATTCTCGTGGATCGAGCCCGAGAACACATACCCCGCCTGCGTCGCCGCCGCAAATGCAGCGCGCACGTCCTCGACAGCGAGCGCCTCATAAGGCCGCCCGCCAAGCGAAAACGTCCCCGCATCCGCCTCCCACAGCCGCGTCAGGAGATGAAACAGCGTCGTCTTTCCCGCGCCACTCTCCCCGAGCAGCACGAGTTTTTCCGAAGGACGGAGAGAGAACGAGAGATTGCGGAAGACGGGGAACGAAGGTGCGTAAGAGAATGTGATGGAGCCTGCAGAACAAAGGCTGCCTGAACGACGGTTCTCTGCAGGACTGGTGATTGCAACCGACGGCAACTCTGTGGGTGCAATCAAGAACGAGAGCCGCGACTTCCGAATCACATCCACCAAAGACGAAAAGAAGCCAACCACCGTCTCCAGCACCAGCACATACACGCACAACCAGACACCATCCGCTTGCCCCCGTTCCTCCGGCAAAGCGCACGCCATCGCAAAAAACAACGCCACCCAAGCCAGCGACGGCAAAGCCTCGGCCACCGCATCCGCGACCGCCTCGCGCCACAGCAACGATTGACGCGTGTTGCTGATCGCCCGCGCACACGCATCGAGCCGCGCGGTGAAGGCATGCTTCGCATGGAACGCCGCGATTTCCGTGCGCCCCGCAAAGACGTCGAGCAACGCCGTCCGATAGCCGGCCTCGGCAGGCGTTGTTTTGTTGTCCATCCGTGAGAAGCGCGCGACGAGGATGAGCAAGCATAGGCAGGCGAGCGGCACGGGCGCAAGCGTTGCATCGATGCGCCCGACGAACCAAGTCGCCGCCAACGCGAGGACGATGATGCGAACGAGCGGGAACAGCGCACGCAAATAAAAATCACGCTGTTCGTCAATGCCCGCCGCAGCCTGCTGCAGGAACACGCCTGACGAAGCGCCCGGCCGCCGCTCCGGCAGCCGCACGCACGCGAGATCATAGACGGCGAGCCGCAGTCGCGTCAGCAGCGTGAACACGGCGCGATGTGAGAGATAGCGGTCGAGATAGCGGAACACCGCGCGCCCGATGCCAGTCGCGCGCACCGCCGTGATTGCGACGGCAAGGGCGTAGAGATGCGGGTGGAACGCAGCGGAAGCGATGAGCCAAGCCGATGCGCCAAGCAAGAGGATGGCGCAAGCATCGGCGAAGAGGGCGGAGAGCAGGGCGAGGAACGTCAACGGGGCGGGGAGCAAGCGGATGAGGGAGGAAATGCGAAAGAGCGCGGAACCAAGATGAGAATGAAACAAAGAAGCCAAACTGGAGAGGAGCGAGCCCCGAAAGCCTTCCCCTGCGGGGAAGGTGGCGCCCGCAGAGCGACGGAAAGGGTGTCGAAGGTAGGGCTGAGATCGGTTTTGAGGCGTGCAGCCGGAGGACGTGCCCTTGGGGCTGCCTTCGACTGCACGATGTGGAATGCAGTCACGGCGTACCTTCGACACCCGCTCCGCCTCGCTGACGCTCGGCACCTCTCCCGGAGGGAGAGGCTTTTTCTTTCGAGCTATTTGAAGCAACGTGCCACTATCTAAGGTCATGATGCAATCCGCAATCTCCAACGAAGCCGTTCGATGCGAAGCCATCAAAATCGCTGGCGTGTTTTCCATGCCACGGAGTTTGTAAATCGTTTGGAGTACACACCCTTCATTCTCCTCATCCAGCCCCGCCGTGACTTCGTCGAGCAGCACGGCATCCGCTGGCGCGATGAGCGCCCGTGCGAGCCCGAGCCTTCTCCGTTCGCCGTTGCTGAGCGCGCGGCTGCCTTCGCCAAGCATCGTATCGAGGCCTTCGGGTAAGCGTTCGAGGATCGAGGCGAGCCCCGCTCGTTCCATCGCATGAACGAGCACACTGTCATCGGCGGTTCTTCCAAGCAGCAAATTTTCCCGCAGCGTCGCAGCAAAGATATGCGGCTCTTGCGGCACATACGCCATCGCCTGCGGGCGGTGGATCGTGCCTGTTTTTTGTTGTAGAAATCCAAGCGCAAGCGCGAGGAGCGTCGATTTTCCCGCACCGCTCGTGCCGCGCAGCAGCGTGACCTTGCCGCGCGGCACGTCGAACGACACATCGTGCACGGCCGGCGCCGTGCGTCCGGGATATGCGCACGTGACGCTGTCGAACGAGAGCGTATCGCGGGCATTCGCGTCATCCGGATGTGCAGCATCGGAATGCGCTTTGTTTTCCTGCGTGTTTCTTGTCGTGTCCATGGACGTGTTGGCGGTGTCGTCCTCGTTATCGTCTATCACGAACGCTTTCACCGCCCGCCACGCCTCCATCGCCTCCATACCTGCATGGAACGATGTGCCGCCGTTCGCGAGCGGCGCGTAGAAGGCAGGCGCGAGCAGCAGGACGAAGAACGCAGGCTTGAAGCCGATTGACCCCGCGACGAGGCGCAAGCCGAGGCTGACGGCGATGAGTGCGATGGAGAGCGTCGTGATGAGCTCGAGCGCGAAGGCCGAGACGAATGCCGTGCGCAGCACGGCGAGTGCCGCGACACGGAAGCGTTCGCTCGCCACGGCGACGCGCTCGCGCTCTGCACGCTCGCGGCAGAAGAGTTTCATCATCGGGATGGCGCGCAGGAGCTCGGCGAACGTCCGGCCCATGCGCATCATGGCGCGGTATTCCTTTGCCGAGCGTTCTTTTGTGACGAGGCCGATGAGGTAGAGGAGGAACGGCGCAATCGGCAGCGTGACGAGCGCGAGGAGCGCCGTCCACGCATCCGTGCACGCGAAGACAACAAGATACAACGGAATGAGCACGACGAGGTCGATGACGGCGGGCAGGACGGTGTCGAACGCACGGTCGAGGCGTCCGACGCTCTCGCACGCGAGCCCGACGAGCTCGCCGCCTGTCTCCGGCACGAGCGCGAGCGGCGACCGCGCGAGGAGGGCCGCATGGATGCGCGCGCGCACGCGGTCCTCCGCATCGAGCATGAGCCGGTCTTGTAAGCGCCGCGCGGGCAGGACGAGCAGCGCTTTTCCGAGCACGACAAAAAGCAGTCCCGTAAAGAGGGGGACTGCTTTTTCCATAGAAAATGTGCCGTCGATGACGGTTGCGAGGATGTGCGCCGTGCAGAACGCGCCGCAGATGGTGAGAAGGCCAGTCGCGGCTTTCACGAGCGCAAGGCCGGCGAGCGCTCGGCGGTTTTTCGCGAGCGCCTGCCGCAAGAACGGTGGGATGTTCATCATGTTCAGATGTCTTCGCGCGTCACGCGCTTGCGGAAGATGTAGTACGACCACGCCTGGTAGCAGAGCACGATCGGCACGAGGATGCCGGCTGCGATCGTCATGATCTGCAGCGTGTACGGCGTCGAGGCTGCGTTGTAGATCGTGATATCATTGCCCGTGCCCATCGTCGAGACCATGATACGCGGGAAGAGCGCGAGGAAGAACGCGACGGTCGTCAGCGCGACGGCCGCACTCGTCATGGCGAACGACTTGCAGACGGCGCCTGTGCCGGAGAACGCGCAGCCGAGCAGGAACGTCGCAGCGGCGAACACGAGCGCAAGGGCAGCGGGGATGCTCGCGAGCATGTCTGTGTCCTTCAGCGTCAGCACGGCGCAGATGACGAATGCGAACGCAGCGAGCGTGCCGACGAAGCGCTGCGCGAACGTGATGTCGTCCGTCATGCGCTCGTCATCGACGCGCATGCGCAGGAACGCCATGCCGTGATAGAGGAAGACCAAGAGGAACGCGAGGCCGCCGAACAGCGTGTACGGCGTCAGGAGCGTCAGGAACGAGCCGCGATAAACCATGTCCCCGTCAATCGGGATGCCGGCGAGGAGGTTCGTGACAGCGACGCCCCAGAGGAGCGCGGGGAGCGCGCTGCCGATGCCGATGGCCCAGTCGAAGCCGCGCTGCCAGAGGCGGCTGTCGTCCTTGCCGCGCATCTCGAGCCCCGCGCCGCGCAGGATGAGCGCGAACAGCATGAGGAACAGCGCGATGTAAAACGCGGAGAACATCGTCGCATAGGCGTGCGGGAACGCAGCGAACAGCGCGCCGCCCGCCGTGATCATCCAGACCTCGTTGCCGTCCCAGACGGGCGCGATGGCGCGGATCGCCATGCGGCGGTCTTCTTCACGCGGGAGGAACGGGATCACCATGCCGACGCCATAGTCAAAGCCTTCGAGCAGGAAGAAGCCCGTGAAGAGCACGGTGATGAGGATAAACCAAAGCACATTGAGATCCATCAGAACTTCCTCCCTTCCTCTTCAGCGTCCACGACGACGGGCGGCGTCATCGGATGACGGCGGATATAGCGGACAGCCGCGTAGACCGCTGCGCACGCGAGCACGAGATAAATGATGGTGAAGCCGGCGAGCGTGAAGAACACGTCACTCGTCGTGAGGTTCGGCGAATAGGCGACCGCCGTGCGCTGCAAGCCCACGACGATCCATGGCTGACGGCCGGCCTCCGTGAGATACCAGCCGAGCGTGTTCGCGATGAACGGCGCGGGGAGCGCGAGCACCGCAAAGCGCAAGAACCATTTCACGCATGGGCAGCGAAGCTTTTTCTCCCAATCGGCCGCCGTCTTGCCGCGCCAGCCGAGGAGAATCGCACCGAGGGCGAACAGCATCATGAGGCCGCCCATCGTGATCATGCCGCGGAAGCTGAAGAACAGGCCGATGATGTCATCGGGCGTGTATTTGCCGGGACCGTATTTTTCGACGGCGGCCGCTTGCAAGTCTTTGATGCCCTGCACTTCACCCGTCGGCACGTTGTAGACGAGGACGGACAGCACGTACGGCACACCGATTTCAAAATCATTCCGTTGCTCGCTGACATTGATGTCGGCGACGACGGCGAGCGGGGCAGGATCGGCCGTCTCCCAGAGCGCTTCCATGGAGGCGAGCTTCATCGGATTCATGTGCGCGACCTGCTGCGCCTGCATGTGGCCCGTGCCCATGACGCCGAGGAGGCCGATGAGCAGATAGACGCCGATGCCGCGCAGCGCTTTCTGGAACGCGGGACGATACGCGCCGCCCGCGAGGATTTTATAGGCCGTGATCGCGAGCAGCAGCATGCCCGACGTCGTGATGCCGGCCATGAGCGCGTGCGCGTACTGGCCATGCGCGTACGGATTCGTGATGAGCGCGAAGAAATCCGTCATGACGGCGCGGCCGTCTTCGATGGCGTAGCCGACGGGATGCTGCATGAAGCCGTTCGCGACGAGGATCCAGAATGCCGAGAGGTTGCTGCCAATCGCCGTGATCCAGATCGTCGCGCAGTGGAGCTTCGGCGAGAGACGATCCCAACCGAACACCCAGATGCCGAGGAACGTCGATTCGAGGAAGAACGCGGTCAGCGCCTCGAGCGCGAGCGGCGCGCCGAAGATGTCGCCCATGAAGCGCGCGTACTCCGACCAGTTCATGCCGAAGTGGAATTCCTGCACGATGCCGGTCACGACGCCCATGCCGAAATTGATGAGGAAGATCGTCCCGTAGAATTTCGTGAGCTTCCGCGCCTGCTCTTTCCACGCCGGCCGCTTCGTGAGGACCGAGCACGTCTCGAGGAGCGCGAGGAAGATCGACAGCCCGAGCGTCAGCGGCACGAACAGGAAGTGATAGATGGTCGTGATGGCGAACTGCCATCGCGAGAGTTCCAGTACATCCATAGCAATGACCTCTTTTCATGAAAAGATAAATGGAATGTATTGCGTTTCTTTCATTATATTCGGACTTTGCTCGCGGCGCAAGAAAAAGCGAATGAAAAAACGAGCGAGTGGTTGATTCCGGAGACTTTTTCTTTTTTCTCGAAGATAGCTGTGATAAGATAAAAGTAAGAAAATAAGGTTGCGTCTGCGTTTCAAGAGGAGGGGCGATGAGATGGGAATTTACTTGAATCCGAGCACTGATAAATTTGAGATGGCCTTGGCATCTCCGATTTATGTGGACAAGACGGGGTTACTGGCCGTCTTGAATTTCCTTTTGGGGACGGATCAACGTTATGTTTGCATCAGCCGGCCACGTCGTTTTGGGAAGACTATGGCGGCGAATATGATATCTGCTTATTACGATCGGACGGTGGAGGGGGAAAAACTTTTCCGTGGATTGGAGATAGGGACGAATCCTTCTTTTGATGCATTCCGCAATCGGTTTGATGTCTTGCGGTTGAATATGCAGGAATTTTTAAGTGCGAGCAAGAATGTTGATGAGCTCTTGCAGATGTTGAAAGAAGACATTTGCGATGAATTGAAGGAAGAATATCCGGAAGTCGTTGCCCGATCCGGGCGTGCGTTGCAGTATTATGTTGAGAAAGTGTATCAAAAGACGAAACGTCGTTTTGTCATCGTCATCGACGAATGGGATTGCATCATCCGCGAGTACAAGACGGACAAAGAATCACAAGAACGATATCTGGATTTCCTGCGGGATTTTTTGAAAGACAAGGGGTACGTGGCGCTCGCGTATATGACGGGGATTTTGCCCATCAAGAAGTATGGGACGCATTCCGCGCTCAATATGTTTGACGAGTATTCCATGGTGGATCCCGGACCCATGGCGTCCTATACAGGTTTTACATCGGACGAAGTGCAACAGCTTTGCGCGCAGTATGGGATGGATTTTGCGAAAGCGAAACAGTGGTATGACGGGTATGCTTTTCCATCGGTTGGCGATATCTACAGTCCGCGTTCTGTGGTGGCGGCGATGTTGCGTCAAAAATTCGACACGTATTGGAACCAGACGGAAACGTTCCAAGCGCTTCGTATGTATATCGACTTGAATCTTGATGGGCTGCGTGATGACGTGATTCGTTTGCTGGCCGGCGACACCTTGCAGATCAATACAGGGACGTTCAGCAACGACATGACGACGTTTCATACAGCGGATGACGTTTTGACACTGCTTATCCATCTTGGCTATCTGGCATATGACGAGGTTGAAAAAAGCGTCCGGATTCCGAACAAGGAAATCATGATGGAATTCGTCAATGCAATCAGCGTCGGAGGCTGGGAGGAAATCGCGCGTGCGATCAAGGCATCGCAGAATCTCTTGCAGGCGGTTTGGCGACAGGATGCGGATGCGGTTGCCGCTGGCGTCGAGGCAGCACACTTCGAAACGAGCCAATTGGCTTACCACGATGAAAATGCGCTTGCGTGCACGATCTCCTTGGCGCTTTATGCTGCGCGCGAATATTATGATGTTTATCGCGAATTGCCAGCGGGCAAGGGCTTTGCTGACATCGTGTTCGTACCACGTGCGCCATATGCAGAAAAACCAGCTTTGGTGATTGAATTGAAATGGGACAAAGATGCATCGACTGCAATCCGGCAGATCTTAGAAAAACAGTATGTCGAAGCGCTCCAATCGTATCGTGGCAAGGTACTTCTTGTCGGCATCAATTACAATCGGAAGACGAAGGAGCATACGTGCCGCATTGAGATGGTTGAACGATAATGCTTTGAGATATCCGAAAAAAGAAAAGAAAAGGAGCACGTTCCTTGTGAGAGGCGCGTGCTCCTTTTTGATGGGATCCTATATTTTCAGCTCAGCAGCAGACTGTCGCTGACGAGCTCGCTGCCGGCGGCCTTCTCGAACATCGCGAGGAGGTCTTTGACTTGCAGCGTCTTCTTTTTTTCTGCGGGGACGTCGAAGAGGATCTTGCCTTCGAACATCATGATGAGGCGATTGCCGTATTTCAGCGCGTCACGCATGTTGTGCGTGATCATGAGCGTTGTGAGGTGTTGCTTCGAGACGATGCTTTCCGTTAAAGCAAGCACTTTTTCTGCCGTCTTCGGGTCGAGGGCGGCCGTGTGCTCGTCGAGGAGCAGGAGCTTTGGCTCGGCCATGGTCGCCATGAGGAGCGTCAGCGCTTGGCGCTGGCCGCCGGAGAGCAGGCCGACCTTGGACTCCATGCGGTCTTCGAGGCCGAGGTGCAGGCCGGCGAGCAGCTCGCGGTAGTGTTCGCGGTTTTTCGCCGTCGAGCTCCAGCGGAGCGTCGGCGTCTTGCCACGGCGGGCGGCGATGGCGAGGTTTTCCTCAATCTGCATGTTCGCCGCCGTGCCCATCATCGGGTCCTGGAAGACGCGGCCGATGAATTTCGCGCGCTGGTGTTCTGGCCATTTCGTGATGTCCGTGCCGGCGATTTCGATTTTGCCTTCGTCGACGGGGTACGTGCCGGCGATGGAGTTCATGAGCGTCGACTTGCCGGCACCGTTGCCGCCGATGACGGTGACGAAGTCGCCAGGCGCGAGGTGGAGGCTCACGCCGCGCAGCGCGATTTTTTCCGTGATCGTGTTCGGATTGAACGTTTTCGAGATATGGTCGATCGTCAGCATCAGCGCGTCACCCCTTTCTTGAATTTGTTCCAGCGGGCTTGGATCAGCGGCAGCGACAGCGCGAGCGCGACGAGGATGGCCGTGAAGAGCTTCAGGTCATTCGGCGGCATGCCCATCTGCAGGACGATGGCGATGACGGCGCGATAGACGATCGAGCCGAGGATGACGGAAATGAGGCAGTTCTTGAAACTGCGCGTGCCGAACAGCACTTCGCCGATGATGACGGAGGCGAGGCCGATGACGATCGTGCCGACGCCCATGCCGACATCGGCAAAGCCATTGTTCTGCGCGACGAGCGCGCCGGACATGGCGACGAGACCGTTACTGAGCAAGAGGCCGAGCACGACCATGACATCCGTGTCGATGCCATTCGCGCGGATCATGTGCGGGTTGCAGCCCGTCGCGCGCACGGCCGTGCCGAGCTCCGTGCCGAAGAACCAATAGTTCAACACGGCGACGAAGATGACGATGACCGCGCCGACGGCGAGGACGGTCACGCCCTTGTCAAAGCCGAAGGAATCGGCGATCGTGAAGATCGTGTCCTGCTGCAGGAGCGGCAGGTTCGCTTTGCCCATGATGCGCAGGTTCACGGAATACAGCGCGATCATCGTGAGGATGCCGGCGAGGAGCGCCGGAATCTTGAGTTTCGTGCAGAGGAAGCCCGTGACGACGCCCGAGAGCATGCCCGCGACGCAGGCGCCGAGGATGGCGACGATCGGGTGGTAGCCCGCGACGAGCATCGTCGCCGCGACAGCCGCGCCGAGCGGGAAGCTGCCTTCGACCGTGAGGTCCGCGATGTCGAGCACGCGGAACGTGAGATAGACGCCAATCGCGAGGAGCGCCCAGAGCAGTCCTTGCGCGATGGTGGAAATGACGAGATCCATAAAAGTTACTCCAATTTCATCAAAAGATAGAGGGTAGTGACGTTTGAGAATCTCGATACGCCGCTACCCTCACCGCCCCTTCGGGGCACCTCCCCCAAGGGGGGGAGGCGTAAGCAACATCGCTGTTGCGTTTCTACATATCAAATTATTCGATGACGTCTGCGTCTTTCAGCACGTCTTCCGGCAGTGTGATGCCGAGGCGGGCGGCGTCGGATTTGTTGACGGTGACTTTGAGTTCCTTCGCGAGCTGGATGCTCATGTCCGCGGGCTTCGCTTTGCCGTCGAGGATGTCAGCCGCCATGTAGCCGGACTGCATGCCGAGCTTGTAGTAGTCGATGCCGTACGTTGCGAGGCCGCCGGCTTTAACCATGTTCGGCTCGGCGCAGATGACGGGGATCTTCGCGCCGTCCGTGATGGCGACGAGCGTCGGCATGGCCGAGGCGACGATGTTGTCCGTCGGCTCATAGAAGGCATCGACGGAGCCGACAAGGCTCTGCGCGGCCTGCTGGAGGTCGTTGACCGTCGAGATCGTCGCGACCTTGACCGTCAGGCCTTTCGACTCGGCGTATTCCGTCATGGCCTTGATCTGGACTTCGGAGTTCACTTCGCTCGAGCAGTAGATCGTGCCGATCGTCTTCGCGTCCGGCTTGATCTTCAGCAAGAGGTCGATCTGCTCTTTGATCGGGTTCATGTCGCTCGTGCCCGTGATGTTGCCGCCCGGCTTCTCGTTCGAGGCCGCGAGCTTCGCGCCGACGTAGTCCGTGATGGCCGAGCCGACGATCGGGATGTCCTTCGTCGCGTTCGCGACCGTCTGCGCCGCCGGCGTCGCGATGGCGTAGATGAGGTCGACCTTGCCCGTGACGAAACGCTGCGCGATGTTCTGCAGGTTCGACTGGTCGGCCTGCGCGTTCTGGCGGTCGTATTCGACGTTCTTGCCTTCTTCGTAGCCGCGCTCTTTCATGCCGTCGACGAAGCCCTTGTTCGCCGCGTCGAGCGCGTTGTGCTCGACGAGCTGCACGATGCCGACCTTCACGGTCTTGCCGGACGACGAGCCCGCCTGCTGCGATCCGCCGCAGCCAGCAAACGCGCCCGCCGCGAGCATCGTCGCGACACCGAGCGTCAAGACTTTCATTTTTTTCGAGATGTGCCCCAGATTCATAAGAATCCCCACCTTTTCTCTTGTTAAATTGAAAAAATTACGTCCTCTATTATACATGGTTACACGAAGAAAATCTACCCTTGTTTTTATCGAATGGACAGTGGGAGCAAAAAATCTTTTTGCACGCGCGTATGTTCGATGTTATAATGCTACTTGTGTTTCCTTGTGATATGCAGCGCGAAGGAATTGCGCTCTACAAATGAGGTGTGTTTTTTGGAACGTGGAAATTTCTCGACGCGGCTCGGCTTCATACTCGTCTCGGCCGGCTGCGCCATCGGCCTTGGCAACGTCTGGCGCTTCCCGTACATCACGGGACAGTACGGCGGCGCGTCGTTCGTGCTCATCTATCTCGTCTTCCTCGCGATTCTCGGTCTCCCCATCATGGTCGCGGAGTTTGCCGTCGGCCGTGCGAGTGTGCGGAGCGCTGCGATGTCGTTCGATGTGCTCGAGCCACGTGGGACGAAATGGCATCTTTATAAATACGGCGCGATCACGGGCAACCTTTTGCTCATGATGTACTACACGACGATCTCGGGCTGGATGCTTTACTACATTTATCTCATGGCGTCCGGCACGTTCGTCGGGCTCGATGCGGACGGCGTCGGCAAAGTGTTTGGCGGGCTGCTCGCAGATCCTTTGACGATGGCAGGCTTCATGGCTCTCACCATCTGCCTTTGCGGCGGCGTCTGCTACCTCGGCGTGCAGGCGGGCGTCGAGCGCATCACAAAATGGATGATGGTCTGCCTGCTCGCCCTCATGATCATCCTCGCGATCAACTCTGTGCTGCTCGACGGCAGCGAGGCGGGGCTCGCGTATTACCTCATGCCGGACTTCTCGAAAATCGAGGAGCACGGCCTCTCGGAAGTCATCTTCGCTGCGATGGGGCAGGCGTTTTTCACGCTGTCGCTCGGCATCGGCGCGCTCGCGGTCTTCGGCAGCTACATCGGCAAGTCGAAGCGCCTGACGGGCGAAGCGGGCTGGGTCATCGTGCTCGACACGTTCGTCGCGATCATGGCCGGCCTCATCATTTTCCCCGCGTGCTTCGCGTATGGCGTGAGCCCTGCGGCAGGGCCGAATCTCCTGTTCATCACGTTGCCGAATGTTTTCGAGCACATGGCGTTCGGAAAGATTTGGGGCGTGCTGTTCTTCCTGTTCATGACATTCGCGTCGTTTTCGACAATCATCGCCGTCTTCGAGAACCTCATCGTCTGTTTCTTCGAGCTCACGCACGCGGATCGTCACAAGATCATCAAGATCGGCATCCCGACGATGATTCTCTTATCGTTGCCATGCGTGCTCGGCTTCAACGTCTGGAGCGACTTCCAGCCGTTCGGCCCCGGCTCGGGCGTCTTGGACTTCGAAGATTTCTTCGTCAGCTACAACCTCCTGCCGCTCGGCAGCCTCGTCTACCTCGCGTTTTGCACGAGCCGCTACGGCTGGGGCTGGGACAACTTCATCCGGGAAGCCGACACCGGCAAGGGCGTCGCCTTCCCGAAATGGATCCGCTTCTATGTCACCTACATCCTCCCGATCGTCGTGCTCGCCATCTTCGTCAACGGGTACTATGCGCTGTTCTTCAAGTAAAAACTTCCATAACATCATGGGCGCGTTCCTTTGCGAAAGGGACGCGCCTGTTTTATGCCATAAAAAAATCTTTATGAAATCGCGGAAACGGAAAGATTATAAAAAATATTTTACAGTTTTGTTGATTCGCGAAAACTGTAACGATATAATTATAGTTGAGGAAGTGAGAGACCATGGTGATCCGAGAACTTTATCTCCGCCGCATCCGGCCATTTTACGATTCAGAATTCGTCAAAGTGATCACGGGCATCCGTCGCTCAGGCAAATCGACGCTCATGCAGCAGATTGTCGATGAGATCCGTGCGAAGGGCATCGCTGACGACCATATCATCGTCATCAATTTTGAAATGTACCGCTATCGCAAGCTGATGGCCCCGGACGCGCTCAACGATTATGTAGAAGAACGGCTGACAGGCAGCGGAAAATATTATCTGTTTTTCGACGAAGTCCAGAACGTCACAGATTTCGAGCTCGTCATCAATTCGTTCCGTGCGAGTCATGACGTCAGCATTTTCTTGACGGGCTCGACCTCGAAACTGCTGTCGGGGGAACTCTCGTCGCACCTCGGCGGCCGCACGTTGTCGTTTCGTGTGATGCCGTTCACGTTTCACGAGGTGGAGCAGTTGCTGGCAGAAAAAGGGAAGCAGGTCGATCGGACGCAATTGCTGCAAGACTACATCCAATGGGGCGGCTTCCCGCTCGTCTGGTCGGTTGATGGGGAGGAGGAACGCGCGTTCATCCTGTCAAATCTCTACGATTCCATCGTGCTCAAGGATATCGTCTTGCGCAACCAGATCAAGTCGCCCGTCATCCTCGAAAAAATCTTGACGTACGTCATTGCGAACACGTCAACGCAGTTTTCCGGCAACCGCATCGCGGGCGTGCTCACAAGCCAAGCGCTCAAGGTCTCTGCACCTGTCGTCAATGCATATTTGAAATCCATCGTTGATGCCTGCGTCGTCGATCAGGTCGAGCGCTACGACATCCGCGGCAGCAAAGTGCTCGCGTACGAAGCGAAACTTTACGTCTGTGACCTCGGCTTCTTTCATCTGAAAAAAAATCGTGTGAAGGACGAATACAATTTCATCGTCGAGACGCTCGTCTACAACGAACTCATCGCGCGCGGCTATCATGTCTACGTTGGCAAGACGCAGAAAGGCGAGATCGATTTCGTCGTCACGAAAAACGGGCAGCGCTTTTACATCCAGGCGACGTATCTCATGGAAAGCGCGGAGACGCGCGAAAGAGAATTCGGCGCCTACGAGAATGTTCACGACGCGTACCCGAAGTACGTTATCTCCATGGATCCCATCACGCAGGACGAGAACGGCGTCAGGCATCTGGGGCTGTTGGATTTTTTGACGGATGAAAGTTTGATTCCGATGTAAATGTTTTCATATCCTGTTGAAAATGATCGGCATATTCCCCAAAACGGAGTATGCCATTGAAAGTTCGTACAGTATGTTGTACAATACTACCAAAGAACCGAAGGAGGGATGCCCGATGTTGGCAGTGAATTATTCGACGTACCGCAGTCATTTGAAAGATTATTGCGACCAGGCGGTCGATGATGCCGAGACGGTGATCGTGACGCGGAAGGATGAGCGCAATGTCGTGATGATGAGCCTTGAAGCGTACAACAACTTGATGGAGAATTTTTCCCTCATGAGCAACCGTTCGAACTATCGACATATCATGAAGGGCATTCATGAACTCGAAGCGGGGAAGAGCGTGACGAAATCGACGGACGAACTGGAGCGGCTCGCCGATGAATAAGTGTTTTTCGGATGTGGCGTGGGAGGATTTTTCTGCTTGGTTGCGTGAAGACCGCAAGACCGCGAAGAAAATCCTCACGTTGATTAAAGACATCGAACGCAACGGTAACGAAGGCCTCGGAAAACCGGAGGCGTTGCGCTTTCATATGTCGGGCTATTGGAGCCGACGGATCACAGAGAAAGATCGTTTGATTTATCGCTTTGACGAGCATACGATTTATATCGCAGCGTGCAAGGGACATTACGATGACAAGTGATGGAATGGTTTTATGTTGTGCCTCATATTCGTAGGCTTGACAGCCATTTTTGCCTTTGCTAAACTTTACTACGTATGTTTGTAGATCAACCAGATCAAATAAAAGAGGAGATGTCCCCATGAAATTTCAGGAAATCATCCTGGCTTTGCAACAGTTCTGGCATGAGCAGGGCTGCATCCTCGGCGAGCCGTATGATGTGGAGAAGGGCGCGGGCACGATGAACCCGTCGACGTTTTTGCGCGTGCTCGGCCCGGAGCCATGGAACGTCGCGTATGTCGAGCCGTCGCGCCGCCCGGCCGATGGCCGCTATGGCGACAACCCGAACCGCTTGTACCAGCATCATCAGTTCCAGGTCATCATGAAGCCGTCGCCGGATAATATCCAGGAGCTTTATCTCGAGAGCCTCGAGCGCCTCGGCATCGATCCGAAGCAGCACGACATCCGCTTCGTCGAGGACAACTGGGAGTCGCCGACGCTCGGCGCTTGGGGGCTTGGCTGGGAAGTCTGGCTCGATGGCATGGAAATCACGCAGTTCACGTATTTCCAGCAGGTCGGCGGCCAGGACGTGCGCCCCGTCGCCTCGGAGATTACGTACGGCCTCGAGCGCCTCGCGATGTACATCCAGGGCGTCGAGAACGTCTATGACGTGCAGTGGACGGAGAATTACACGTATGGCGACGTGTTCCATCAGAACGAGTACGAGCAGTCTGTCTATGCGTTCGATCTGTCCGACGAAAAGCTGCTGTTTGATCTCTTCGACAAATACGAGGCCGAGGCCGTGCGCGTCATTGAAAAGGGCTATGTGCATCCGGCGTATGACTACGTGCTGAAATGCTCGCATACGTTCAACCTGCTCGATGCGCGCGGCGCGATCTCCGTGTCGCAGCGCCAGGCGTTCATCGACCGCGTGCGCCGTCTCGCGCGCATGTGCGCCGAGTGCTACCTGAAACAGCGCGAAGAGCTCGGCTATCCGATGTTGCACCGGTTGGACAAAAAGGCAAGGAATTAAGAGGGGGACTTGGAAATGGCGAAAGAATTACTGCTGGAAATCGGCACGGAAGAAGTCCCTGCCCATGTCATGCCGGGCATTCTCGCCCAGTTGAAGGAAAAAGCGGAAGCGGCGCTCAAGGAAGCGCATCTGGAGTACGCGTCCGTCGAGACGCTCGGCACGCCGCGCCGTACGGCGCTCCTCGTGCATGGCCTCGCAGAACAGCAGGCCGATGTCACGACGGAGAACCGCGGCCCGTCGCTCAAGATCGCGTTTGACGCGGACGGCAAGCCGACGAAAGCGGCGCAGGGCTTTGCGCGCGGCCAGCACGTGGCGCCCGAAGACCTCGTGCAGAAGGACGGCTATGTCTACGCTGTCGTCCATAAAGCGGGCCAGCAAACGGCAACGCTGCTGGAAACGATGCTGCCAGGCCTCATCTGCGGCCTCTCGTTCCCAAACAATATGCGTTGGGGAAATCTCGATTTCAAATTCATCCGCCCGCTGCGCTGGATCGTCGCGCTGTTTGATGACGTTGTGATCCCGTTTGAAGTCGCGACGGTCAAGAGCGGCCGCACGTCGCGCGGTCATCGCTTCCTCTCGACCGGCGATTTTGAGATCGCGAAAGCGTCCGATTATGTCGCCGACTGCGAGAAGGCCTTCATCATTGTCGATCAGAACCGTCGCAAGGAGCTGATCCGCGCCCAGATCGAAGAGGTGGCCATGGCGCATGGCGGCCAGGCGGAAATCACGGAAGACCTCTTGGAAGAAGTCCTGTATCTCGTCGAGTACCCGACGGCGCTCTGCGGCAAGATCGACGAAAAATATCTGAAACTGCCGGCCGAGGCGGTCATCACGCCGATGCGTGACCATCAGCGCTATTTCCCCGTGAAGGACGCGGATGGCAAGCTGCTGCCGCTCTTCATCACGGTGCGCAACGGCGGCAAAGAGTTCCTCGAGACCGTCCAGCACGGCAACGAGCGCGTGCTGCGCGCCCGCCTCGACGACGCGCAGTTCTTCTTCGACGAAGACCGCAAAAAATCGCTCGAAGAGCATCGCGAGAAGCTCAAGACGGTCGTGTTCCAGCAGGGCCTCGGCACGATGTACGAAAAGACGGAGCGCATGGCGGCGCTCGCGGATTTCATCGCCGACGCCATCGGCGCGGACGAGAAAGCGCACAAGCACGCGCATCGGGCCGCGCTGCTGTCGAAAGCTGACCTCGTCACGGGCATGGTGCAGGAATTCACGGAGCTCCAAGGCGTCATGGGCCGCGAGTATGCGCGTCTTGATGGCGAATGTGAAAAGGTCGCCATCGCCATCGACGAGCACTATATGCCGCGCTTTGCGGGCGATGCGCAGCCGCAGTCCGATGCCGGCCGCATCGTCAGCGTCGCAGACAAGATCGACACGATCGTTGGCACGTTCCACCTCGGCAAGATTCCGACGGGCTCGCAAGACCCGTTTGCGCTCCGTCGCCAGGCACTCGGCCTCGTGAACATGAGCATCGAGGCGAAGCTCCATCTTTCCATCAGCGCCGTCGTCGCAAAGTCCATGGATCTCTATGGCATCACGGACGAGAAAGAGCGCACGAAGATGCAGCAGGACGTCGATGACTTCCTGCGCTTGCGCCTGAAAAACGTGCTCGAAGGCGAGAAGATTCGGTACGATGTCATCGACAGCGTGCTCGGCGATGTCGACGACCTTTATAACGTTGAGCTGCGTGCGAAGGCGGTGCAAGCATTCGTCGAAAGTGACGAAGCAGCGGCAAACATCCAGGCGTTCGTCCGCGTCGCAAACCTCGCGAAAAAATCCGAGAGTGACACGATGGATGCGGGCTTGTTGAAAGAAGACGTGGAGAAGAGCCTCTATCAGGCCTACACGTCGACGGAAAGCGCGGTCGAAAGCCTCGTCTCCGGCGAAGATTACACGGGAGCAATCGACGCGCTGACGGAGCTCTCGAAACCCATCGATGCGTTCTTCGACGGCGTGCTCGTCATGGACAAGGACGAAGCCGTCAAAAACAACCGCCTCGGCCTCCTGAAAGCCATCGACGAGATGGTCGGACAGGTCGCGGATTTCTCGAAAATCGTGCTGGCATAATTGTGCGGCATTCGTTTCTGTAACATCAAAAAATTGCGTTCGGCAGTGAGCCGGACGCAATTTTTATTGATGGCGTTTCACAATCAGAGCAGGACGACGCGCGCTTCATAGGGTTGGAGCGCGCTTTTTTTGTGCGCGTTTTCCGGATAGTTGCTGATGAGCTCCGTGCCTTGCACGTCATCGAACAGCGTGCAAGGGACTTCATTTTGCGTCCAGTTGCAGGCAACGAGCAGACGCTTGCCATCGAGCTCGCGGGCGTAGGTGTAGACGCTTGGATCATCTTCGAGCAGCGGGCGGAACGTGCCGTAGACGATGATGTCGTGCGTGTGGCGGAGGTCGATGAGTTTTTTGTAATAGTTGAAAACGGAAGCAGGATCATCGACTTCGTTGGCCGCGTTGATGTCGCGATAATTCGAATTCACCGCGATCCACGGTGTGCCAGTCGTGAAGCCGGCGTTTGCGCTTGTATCCCATTGCATCGGCGTGCGGGCGTTGTCGCGCGCCATGTTGTCAAAGCAGGCAAGCATTGTTTCGGGGCTCACGCGTTTCTGGTCGATGACGAACTGCTGCCAGGCGTTTTTCTCTTCGAGGTCGCGGCAGTCGTCGATGGACGCGAAATGCGTGTTCGTCATGCCGAGCTCTTCGCCTTGATAGATGTACGGTGTGCCTTTCATCATGTGCAAGCAGGTCGCGAGCATTTTTGCCGAGAGGGCGCGATATTCTGGCGCGTCACTCCCGAACATCGAGACGCAGCGCGGCTGGTCGTGGTTGTCCCAGTACAGCGAGTTCCATGCGCAGCCTTCGAGCTCCGTCTGCCACTTGTTCAAGATGGCGCGGACATTCGCGAGCTTCGGCTTGCCTGTCGTCCATTTCTCGATAACGCTGCCGCGTCCGTTGCCGCCGTCGACGTGCTCGAACTCAAAAACCATGCCGAGCTCCTTGCCGTCCGCGCGGGCATATTTTTTCGCTTCGTCGATCGTCACGCCGGCCGCCTCGCCGACCGTCAGCAAATCGTATTTCGACAGCACGCGCGCGTTCATTTCCTGCAAAAATTCATGCACACGCGGGCCGCTGATGCAGTACGGCGAGAAATCGCCATAGCCGTCGTCTTTCATGGGACCGTCGGGGAAGCGCTGATCCTTCGAGATCATGCTGATGACGTCCATGCGGAAGCCGTCGATGCCCTTGTCGCACCAGAACGTCATGAGATCGTAGACGTCGTCTCGGACTTTCGGATTCTCCCAGTTGAGGTCCGGCTGCTTTTTCGAGAAGAGATGGAGATAATATTGGTCGGTTGCTTCGTCATACTGCCAGGCCGGTCCCGAGAAGCACGATTCCCAGTTGTTCGGTGCGCCGCCATCTTTACCGTCGCGCCAAATGTAGTAGTCGCGCTTCGGATTCGTGCGGGAGCTGCGGCTTTCGATGAACCATGCATGCTCATCGGACGTATGGTTGACGACGAGATCCATGACGATCTTGATGCCGGCGGCGTGCGCCACCTTCAGCAGTTCATCAAAGTCCGCCATCGTGCCGAAATCTTTCATGATGGCGCGATAATCGGAGATGTCGTAGCCGTTGTCATCATTCGGCGACGCGTAAACGGGCGAGAGCCAGACGACGTCGATGCTAAGTGTTTTGAGATATGGGATGCGCTGCGTGATGCCCCGGAGATCGCCGATGCCGTCGCCGTTTGCGTCCATGAACGAGCGCGGATAGATCTGATAGATGACGGCTTCTTTCCACCAGGTGTGTGATTCTGCCATGAAAAAATTCCTCCTCTGCTGTTGCTGCTTCTACGATACAACACGCAGAAATGCAGGGCAAGTAGCAAAGAAGGAATTTGAACCAAAGGAACGGTCACACGTGATGACGTGTGGCCGTGTCCTCGAAGGCGAAGCGCTCCGGGTGGTGGCGCGACTGCGTCCACTCGATCTGGATGCAGAAGCGAAAATGTTTCAAAAGGTGAACCCCTGTTGCGCTTCAATCGTGATAAAATCAAGAAGGCAGGCCATCCCGACACGGTCATCTGCGTCGTCACGAATCCCGGCGATCATGCGGCGTTCAGCTTCCCGACGGGCGGCCATGTTGAAGCAGGCAAAGATATTGTTGCCCATCGTACGGCGGCTGAAATGGCAGAGGAAGTCCAATCAACCTCAGGCTCCCTCCCCGAGGGAGCTGTCAGCGGAGCTGACTGAAGGAGTCCCTTGCACGGCAAAGGAGTCTGTACGCCGTATCGTCTCGCGGGTGCGCGTACGAATGTTTTTACAGAAAGGAACAGCACCATGTCATTCCATAACGAAGTCGTCTATCAGATTTATCCGAAGTCGTTCCAGGACACGAACGGGGACGGCTGGGGCGATCTCGCGGGCATCACGCAGCGCCTCGACTACCTCGCTGACCTCGGCGTCCGCTATCTCTGGATCACGCCGTTCTACCCGTCGCCGCAGCGCGACAACGGCTACGACGTCGCTGACTACTGCGCCATCGATCCGCGCTATGGCACGATGGATGATTTCGACACGCTCGTCCGCGAAGCAAAAGCGCGCGGCATCGGCCTCATGCTCGACATGGTGCTCAACCACACATCGACCGCGCACGCTTGGTTTCAGAAAGCGCTGGCAGGTGACAAGCACTATCAAGACTACTACATCTTTCGCGGCGGCGGAAAGGGTACGCCAATCACGAACTGGCAATCGAAGTTCGGCGGCACGGCGTGGGAGTATGTCGAGAGCCTTGACAAGTCGTATCTTCACCTTTTCGACGTGACGCAGGCCGACCTCAATTGGGAGAATCCCGCCGTGCGCGAAGAGCTCAAGAATGTCCTGCGCTTCTGGAAAGCGCGCGGCGTCGAAGGCTTCCGTTTCGACGTCGTGAACCTCATCAGCAAGGGCGCGTTCGAAGACGACGCGACGGGCGACGGACGCAAATACTACACAGACGGCCCGCATGTGCATGAATATCTCCAGGAGCTCGTGCACGACGCCGGCATCGACGGCATGGTGACGGTCGGCGAGATGAGTTCGACGTCGATTGCGAACTGCATCCGCTACTCGAATCCCGACGAGCACGAGCTTGTCATGACGTTCAGCTTCCATCACCTGAAAGTCGATTACAAGCATGGCGACAAGTGGTCGCTCATGCCGCCAGATTTCCACAAGCTCAAGCAGCTTTTCGCGGATTGGCAGGAACAGATGACGGCGGGCGGCGGCTGGAATGCGCTCTTCTGGTGCAACCATGACCAACCGCGCATCGTCTCGCGCTTTGGCGATGACAGGCGCTATTGGAAAGAGTCCGCGAAAATGCTCGCGGCCGCCATCCACTTCATGCGCGGCACGCCGTACATCTACCAGGGCGAAGAGCTCGGCATGACGAATGCGGGCTTCACGCGCATTGATGACTACCGCGATGTCGAAAGTATCAACTATCACAAGATCCTCCGCGCCGCCGGCCACAGCGAGGCCGAGACGCTCCAGATCATCGGCGAGCGCTCCCGCGACAACAGCCGCGCGCCGATGCAGTGGACAGCAGACGAAAACGCCGGATTCACGACCGGCACGCCCTGGCTCGCCGTCAATGCGAACCACACGACCATCAACGCCGAGCAGGAAGTAAACGATCCCGGATCTATCCATGCGTTCTACAAACAACTCGTGCGCCTGCGCAAAGAACTCCCCATCATCGCCGACGGCGACATCACGTTCCTCGAGCGCGACAATGACGACGTCCTCGCCTACGAGCGCACGCTCGATGGCAAGACGCTCCGCGTGCTCTGCAACCTGCGCGGCAGAGAGACAAAGACGACCACGCCGCTCGCGGACTATCGCAAGACCACGCTGGGCACGCTGCTCGGAAATTATCCGGAAGAACAGCGCGACACGCTGCGGCCGTATGAATGCCTTGTGCTGACGAACTGAATCCTGTGACACAAAAGAAGGGACTGTTGCAGTTACTAGACCGATTCCATATACATCCGTTGCCGAACGTAACGAATACAGCAGCCTCTCCCCCTGGGAGAGGGGGACCGCGAAGCGGTGGAGAGGGTACTAGGGTGCGATAGC
>Ga0256404_1005555_pt1 | contig 22153 bp, 14 predicted proteins | sample RumenRJG_01DNA_FD_185990 | JGI IMG/M metagenome (GOLD analysis project Ga0256404, IMG submission 185990) | Bovine rumen microbial communities from Lethbridge, Alberta, Canada - RJG_01 | ecosystem: Host-associated > Mammals > Digestive system > Stomach > Rumen | place: Canada: Alberta | collected...
TATTTTTGCGAAGTTGATAAATTTTTATAGAAAATAAGAAGGAAATTGTTGTTCATTGTAGAAATATAATAGCATGAGAAAGATGCAGAGACATTTTCAGGATGGAAGGTTCCGTCTTGTGCGTGCGGTTCGGTGAGGCCGTAAGAAAAGGAGTCGTTTTATCGCGATTTTTGGAATTGACAGAAAATTACATGATAAATTGGCAAATGAATGTAACAAAATGTGAGTGGATGGCGCTGGATTTGATGATATTTGCAAAGGCGTGTATACCTTTCACGTAATATCTGCTATGATATGGCCAATGACAGCATTTGTCCATAGGGTGCAGGAAGCGAATGCGCCGCTGCGCGTCGTTTTTGATACCATGGGGGGTAATTGTTATGAGAAAGACTGAATGCTTGGCAATGATTTTGGCGGGCGGCCAGGGAAGCCGTCTGGGAGCGCTGACGAAGAACATCGCGAAGCCAGCGGTTCCGTTCGGCGGCAAGTACCGCATCATCGACTTCCCGCTCAGCAACTGCGCGAATTCCGGTATCGACAAGGTTGGCGTGCTCACGCAGTATCGCCCACTCGAACTACATAACTACCTGGCCTCGGGCAGTTCGTGGGATCTCGACACGAAGGACGGAGGCATCTTCATTCTGCCGCCGTACGCGCGCGACAAGGGCGCGGACTGGTACCGCGGCACGGCGGACGCAATCTACCAGAACCTCAACTTCATCGACCTCGCGGATCCGGAGTATGTGCTCATCCTCTCGGGCGACCACATCTATACGATGGATTACTCCTGGATGCTTGAGGCACACAAGAAGAACAAGGCCGAGGCGACGATCGGCGTCATCGAGGTGCCTTGGGAGGAAGCGCCCCGCTTCGGCATCATGAATACGGATGAGGAGGGCCGCATCGAGGAATTTGAGGAGAAACCCGCAAAGCCGAAGAGCAACCTCGCTTCTATGGGCATCTATATCTTCAACAAGGAATTCCTCGAGAAGTACCTCATCGAGGACGCGAAGGACGAGACGTCGAGCCATGACTTCGGCAAGAACATCATCCCGAAGATGCTCGCGGACAAGGCACGCCTCTACTCCTATGCATTCGAGGGTTATTGGAAAGATGTCGGCACAATCGAGAGCCTCTGGCAGGCCAATATGGATCTCTTGCAGGATGAGCCGCCGTTCGAGCTCAACGGCGAGTGGAAGATCTATTCGTCGAACGCCTCGATGCCGCCGCACTACGTCGGTCCGGACGCCAAGATCAAGAATTCGATGGTCAGCGAGGGATCGATGGTGCTCGGCGAGGTGGAAAACTCCGTGATCTTCCCCGGCGTGCGCATCGGCAAGGGCGCAAAGGTCAAGAACTCCGTCATCATGCCTGATACGACGGTTGGGGAGAACGCCGTTGTCGACTACGCCATCGTAGCGCAGAATTGCGAGATCGCGGCGGAGGCGCGCGTCGAGGGCGCGAAGGGAGCCATCACGGTGGTCGCGGAGGGCGAGTCCGTCCAGCCGGAAGCCGGTTCCAAGCAAGCGGGCTGAGCAAGCCGCGTCGGCTGTGAGGATGAGATTTCTAAGTGGGGTGACGACATTGAAAACGGTCATGGGAATTGTCGATCTTCAGGAGAAGAAAAGCCTGATCCGCGAGCTTGCGGATCAAAGAGCGGTCGAGTCGATTCCTTTCGCGGGGCGGTACCGCCTTATAGATTTCGCGCTTTCGAGCATGGTGAATTCCGGCGTACGGAACGTCGGCATCATGCTTCCGGACGAGCCGCGTTCCGTGCTCGACCATCTGCGCTCGGGCAAGGACTGGGATCTCGCCCGCCGTCACGAGGGGCTGTTCTACCTCCCGTATGCGAAGGACGACGGGGATCAGCGCAAGGGGGATCTCAAGAATTTCTACCACAACCTCGACTACATCGAGCACAGCAAGGAGCGCTACGTGCTGCTAGCGCGCGGCAGTTTTGTCTACAATATGGATTTCAATCCCGTCCTGCGCTTCCACCAGAACACGGGGGCGGACATCACGATGGTCTATCATACGGCGGCAGAGGAGTCTATCGGCAAGAACGTCGTGCTTGAGACAGCGGACAATGGGCTCGTAGAGGACATTTCCGAAAAGCCTGCCGTCTACGACGGCTCGAAGGTCTCGCTCTCAATCTACCTCATGGAGAAAAAGGTTTTCGTCGAGATGGTGCGCTATACCTACGAGCACGGCGGGCAGGATCTCCTCATGGACGGCATCATCCGCCGTGCGAACGAGTATACGATCTACGCTTATGAACATGATGGCTATGTCGCGCACATCGACTCTACGGCGGCCTACTACAAGGCAAATATGGACATCCTGCAGCCGGAGGTATGGGAGGAACTCTTCATGGGCGAGAACTCCATCTACACGAAGGTCAAGGATGAGGTACCCGTGCAGTACAAGGAGACGGCGGAGGTCAGGAACTCGCTCGTGGCGAACGGCTGCATCATTCGCGGCGAGGTGGAGAACAGCATCCTCTTCCGCGGTGTGACCGTCGGCAAGGATGTGAAGATCAAGAACTCCATCATCATGCAGAAAGGCGACATCCAGGATGGCTCGCTCGTCGAGAATGTAATTTGTGACAAAAATGTTACCATTTCTAAGGATAAATGGCTCAAAGGAGCACCGAATTACCCTTTGATTGTGACGAAAAACGTGGTAATCTAAAGACATGGGCCGCTGGGAGGTATGGCTCTTGGCGGTCTTCCACGTTTTTTGTATCAGCAAGTGGGGAGTGTTTCATTTGACAAGGGAGAAAAAGGACGTTCGCAAGGATAGAGAGTATGAGGCGCTCAAGGAGTCGCTTCGCCGCCGTTTCATCAATGCCGCGCATGTGATGTGGGGGCGGGAGATCAACGAGCTCACCAAGAACGAAGTCTACCAAACCGTCGCTGCGACAGCCAAGCAGTTCATTACGGAGAATTGGATCAAGACGAACAGCGCGTACATGGAACGGGGAGAGAAGCAGATCTACTATTTCTCCATCGAGTTCCTGCTCGGCCGTCTGCTGAAATCGAACCTCATGAACCTCGGCATCCAGGATGCTGTAAAGGATGTGCTCGCTGGTCTCAAGATCGACCTGAGTGAGACGTATGAGGAGGAGCCAGATGCCGGTCTTGGCAACGGCGGCCTCGGACGCCTTGCGGCCTGCTTCATCGACTCTATGGCGGCGCATCGTCTGCCGGGACATGGCTGCAGCATCCGTTACCAATACGGCCTCTTCGAGCAGAAGATCGTCGACGGCAACCAGGTCGAGATCCCTGATAACTGGCTCAAGAATGGTTTCGCCTGGGAATACCGCAAACCGGACAAGGCCATCGATGTCAAGTTCAACGGCAATGCCTATATGAAGAAGATGGACGATGGGTCGCTTCAAGTCGTCTATGAGGATCCGCTCACAGTCATGGCTGTGCCCTACGATGTGCCGATTGTCGGCTATCATAACAGTACGGTCAACACGTTGCGCCTCTGGAACGCGGAGGTCAATCGTGATTTCTCCGATTACGGCATGCTCACAAAGGAGCAGCGCAAGAAGAAGAGCGAGTACCGTGAGTTCGTCGAGTCCATCACGAAGTTCCTCTATCCGGACGACAGCACCTACGACGGGCGCCGCATGCGTCTTATCCAGGAGTACTTCCTCGTCTCCGCTGGCGTGCAGAGCATCGTGCGCCATTACAAGAAGGCGGGGCTCAACATCCACGATTTCGCGAAGAAGATCGCCATCCATATCAACGATACGCATCCGGCGCTCTGTGTCGCAGAGCTCATGCGCATCCTCGTCGATGAGGAGGGGATCGAGTGGAACGAGGCGTGGGCCATCACGAAGAACACGATGGCGTACACGAATCACACGATCATGCCGGAGGCCCTTGAGAAGTGGCCGGTCGAGATGTTCAAGACGCTGCTGCCGCGCATCTATATGATCGTTGATGAGATCAACCGCCGCTGGCTCATCGATGTGCGCGAGCGCTATCCGGAGAACGAGGGCAAGGTGCATGCGCTCTCCATCATCCAGGATGATATGGTTCATATGGCGCGCCTCGCCATCGTCGGCAGCCACAGTGTCAACGGCGTCGCAAAGATCCATACGGACATCCTGAAGTCGACGACGCTCCATGATTTCTACGAGTACAATCCACGCCTCTTCAACAACAAGACGAACGGCATCACGCACCGTCGCTGGCTCATGGGCGCGAACCCGGAGCTCTCGGCGCTCATTGACAAGACCATCGGCAGCCATCGCTGGCACCGTCATCCGGAGCAGATGGATATCCTGAACGACATGGTAGACAACAAGCCGTTCCTTGCCGAACTTGAGAAGATCAAGAAGCTCCGCAAGGCTGCGCTCGCCGCTTATATCGAGAAGCACAACGGCATCCGCGTGGATCCCGATACGATTTTCGATATCCAGGTCAAGCGCATCCATTCCTACAAGCGCCAGCTCATGAATATCCTGCACATCATGTACCAGTACCACAGGCTCAAGACGGACAAGACGTTCTCCATGCTGCCGACGACGTATTTCTTCGGCGGCAAGGCGGCACCCGGTTATTTCATCGCGAAGGAGACCATCCGTCTCATCAACGCCGTCGCGGCAAAGGTCAACGCCGACCCTGAGACGAACAAGACGCTCAAGGTCGTATTCATCGAGAATTTCGGCGTCTCCATCGGCGAGCTCGTCTATCCGGCAGCCGATGTCTCTGAGCAGATCTCGACGGCATCGAAAGAGGCCTCCGGCACGGGCAACATGAAGTTCATGATGAACGGCGCCATCACGCTTGGCACACTCGACGGCGCGAATGTCGAGATTCGCGAGGCGGTTGGCGGTGATGCGAACTGCGTGATTTTCGGGCTCAAGGCGGAGGAGGTCCTGAACTACTACGCGACGGGTACCTACTCTGCGTGGGATGAGTACAATACCGACCCGGATGTGCACTTCGTGGTCGATCAGCTTACAGACGGTACTTACGGTGACTTCCACTCGCTCTTCGACTATCTTGTACATGAAAATGACGAGTTCTTCATCCTTAAGGATTTTCGAGCGTATGCGAAAGCGCATGAGGAGGTCTATCGCCGCTATAAGGATCGTTATCACTGGCTCAGGAGCTCGGCCGTTAACATCGCGAATTCCGGGGGCTTCTCCTCCGATCGCACGATTGAAGAGTACGCGAAGGAAATCTGGCAGGTCAAGCCGGTCGTTATCGGCTGAGCAGGGGAGTAGGAAAGGTCCTCTGGGTGCAGATAGCTGTGCAAGAGAGCCGTGGAAGCAGCCGCCCGCTGGTGTTGGGGAGCGGCTGCTGATGAAGATGAGATGACACATGATAGATGAAGCTTTCGCGGGTGGGGGCGAGAGCAGGGGGGGAGTCCTATGAAGACATCAGATCTCAGTGAGTTTGACTTATATCTTTTCCATCAGGGGACGAATTATCACGCTTATGAGATGCTTGGCGCGCATTTTCTGACGCAGGATGGCAAGGATGGTGTGCGCTTCGCCGTATGGGCACCGCACGCGAAATCCGTGAGCGTCGTCGGCGATTTCAACGAGTGGGACACGCGCCGCCATCCGATGCAGCGCATCGGCGACGGCGAGATTTGGGAGGCCTTTATCGAGGGGGTGAAGGAGGGCGATATCTACAAATACGCCATCGAGCCGCAGTGGGGTGGCCCGCACATTATGAAGGCGGATCCCTACGGGTTCTATGCGGAGAAAACGCCGAACACGGCGTCGCGCCTCTACGATCTCAATCACTACGCGTGGCAGGACGCCGCCTGGCAGGAGGAAAAAAAGACGGAGTCCAGCTACGAGCGACCGATGCTCACTTATGAGGTGCACGCGGGCTCGTGGCGGCGGACGCTCGACGGCGAGTATCTCTCTTACCGCGATCTCGCGGATCAGCTCGTTGACTATGTCAAGCAGATGCACTACACGCACATCGAGTTCATGCCGCTCTGCGAGCATCCCTTCGACGGCTCGTGGGGCTATCAGGCGACGGGCTACTACGCGGTGACGAGCCGCTACGGCACGCCGGACGATTTCCGCTACCTCGTCGACAAGGCGCATGCGGCGGGCATCGGCGTCATCATGGACTGGGTGCCGGGGCATTTCTGCAAGGATGAGCAGGGCCTGCGCCATTTCGACGGCATGACGCTCTACGAGTCAGATAACGAGCAGCGTGCGGAGAACTGGGAGTGGGGCACGACGAACTTCGACTACGGCCGCACGGAGGTGCAGAGCTTCCTCATCTCGAACGCGCTCTTCTGGTTCGAGGAGTTCCATATCGACGGGCTGCGCATCGACGCCGTGGCGAACATGCTCTACCTCAACTACGGCCGCAAGGACGGCGAGTGGACGCCGAACAAATACGGCGAGACGGGAAACCTCGAGGCGATGGACTTCATCAAGAAGCTCAACGAGACGGTGTTCAAGTATCATCCGCAGGCGCTCATGATCGCGGAGGAGTCGACGGCCTGGCCGCTGATCTCCCGCCCCGTCTACATGGGCGGCATGGGCTTCAACTACAAGTGGAACATGGGCTGGATGAACGATATGCTCAAGTACATGAGCCTCGATCCTATCTACCGCAAGTGGAACCACGACAAGGTCACGTTCTCGTTCATGTACGCGTTCAGCGAGAACTTCGTGCTGCCGCTCTCGCATGACGAGGTCGTGCACGGCAAATGCTCGCTCATCGGCAAGATGCCGGGCGACTACTGGCAGAAGTTCGCGAACCTGCGCGCCTTTTTCGGCTACTGGATGGCGCATCCGGGCAAGAAGCTGCTCTTCATGGGCGGCGAGTTCGGGCAGTTCATCGAGTGGAAGTACGACGACAGCCTCGACTGGCACCTCGTGCAGAAATACCCGATGCATACGAAGATGCTCGAGTACAGCCGCGCGCTCAATAAGTTCTACTGCGAGAACAAGGCGCTCTGGCAGGTCGACTTCGACTGGAACGGCTTCCAGTGGATTGATCCCGATGACAATGAGAACAGCGTCATCTCCTTCATCCGCAAGGCGGAGGATGGCGACGACTTCCTCATCGCCGTCTGCAACTTCACGCCGGAGGTGCGTCATGGCTACCGTATCGGCGTGCCGATGAAGGGCGTCTACTACGAGGTGTTCAACAGTGACGACGAGGCCTATGGCGGCAGCGGCGTGAAGAACGGCGATCTCGCGAGTGAGGACGTGCCATGGCACAATCGCTCGCAGTCCATCGCACTCACGGTGCCGCCGCTCGCGACCGTCTACCTGCGCCTGCGCGGCACGGCCGCCGCGGGCCGTGGGGATGCACCTGTCCATGAGGAGGTCGAGGCCAAGGGCGAGGGCAAGGAGGCATCCGAGGCAAAAACGGTTGCCGCCGCGGCAAAGCCCAAGCGCCGCACTGCCGCCAAGACGACAAAGTCCGCCAAGGCGACGAGAACTGTCAAGACAGCCAAGAGCGCCAAGACGACCGCGAAAACGGCCAAGAAACGGGCGGTGACAAAGTCTGCCAAGCCGGTAGCAGAGGAAAAGACCGCCGGTGCTGCTGTCGCAAAAAAGGCAGCAGCAAAAGATACAGAGAAAAAGACGCGCACGCGTACGACGCGCAAGAAGGCAGCTGACGCAGGGGAAACGGAAGCGAAAAAGCCTCTCGTGAAGCGCACGCGCGCAGCGTCGAAAAAGATGGCGGACAAAGCGGAAAAGAGTGAGCAAACAGAAGCAACAGGGACTACCCGCAAGCGCACGACGCGGACGACAAGGAGGAACACGGCAGCTCAGGCCGCGAATGAGTGAGGAGGATGTGTGAGATGAAGATTCTTTATGTTGCAGCAGAGGCTGTTCCGTTTGCCAAGACGGGGGGACTGGCAGATGTTGCAGGCTCCCTGCCGAAGGCACTCAAGGCAGATGGCGTGGATGTACGGGTGATCATGCCGAAATTCGGCAAGATTCCCGAGGCGTACAGGAACGCGATGGAGCACGTCTATGACGGCGAGCTCCCCGTGGCCTGGCGCAAGAAATACGTCGGCCTTGACAAGTACGAGCTCGACGGCGTGACGTATTACTTCGTCGACAACGAGGAATATTTCAATCGCGAAGGGTTTTACGGCTACGATGACGACGCGGAGCGTTTCTCGTTCTTCAGCCGCGCGGTGCTCGACCTCCTGCAGGCGATGGATTTTTGGCCGGATGTCATTCACACTAACGACTGGCACGCGGGACTCGTGAATGTGTTTCTCAAGCTCGATCATATGGGGGATGCGCGCTACGAGCGCATCAAGACCGTCTACACCATCCACAATCTCAAGTATCAGGGCGTCTTTCCGAAGGATGTCATGCCTGATGTGCTCGGCCTCGATTGGAAGTATTTCAACAACGGCGATCTCGAGTTCTACGACGCTGTGAACTTCATGAAGGGCGGCATCATCTATGCAGACGCCATCACGACGGTGTCAAAGACGTACGCGAAGGAGATCCAGTATCCGTATTTTGGCGAGCATCTCGACGGCCTGCTGCGGAGCCGCGAGCAGGATCTCTCGGGGATCGTGAATGGCATCGACTATAGTGTCTACAATCCGCGCACGGATAAGTACATCTTCGAGACGTACGACGAGGAGAGTCTCGATCGCAAGCTCGATAACAAGATTGCGTTACAGAAGTCGCTCGGCCTGCCCGAGCGTCGTAATGTGCCGCTCATTGCCATCGTCTCGCGTCTCGTTGAGCCGAAGGGCATGGATCTCGTCGTGCGCATGATGGATGAGATCCTCCAGCATGAGGAGATCCAGCTCGTCGTCCTCGGCACAGGCGAGAAGCGCTATGAGGACTGGTTCAAGGGCCTCGCTTGGCGCTATCCGAAGAAGGTATCGGTCAATATCTATTTTTCCAATGAGCTTGCGCAGCGCATCTATGCGGGGGCAGACATCTTCCTCATGCCGTCGAAATATGAACCCTGCGGTATCGGCCAGCTCATCGCGCTGCGCTACGGCACGATCCCCGTCGTGCGCCAGACGGGCGGACTCAAGGATACCGTCCAGCAGTACAACAAGTATACGCAGGAAGGCAACGGGTTCGTCTTTGAAAACTACAATGCGCATGAGATGATGTATGCGCTCAAGCGTGCACTCAGCTTCTACGGCAACTACGAGATCTGGCACAAGATCCAGTTCAACGCTGTACAGGCTGATTACAGCTGGAAGCGTTCGGCAAAAGAATACGAAGCACTCTATGAAAGACTGACCGCAAAGTAAAACAGTTGCCAGGTCAGAGAGCCCGGCACATGGTGCCGGGTTTTCTTCATGATAGTCCATGATTTGCACCATAATCCAAAGGAAGAAATTCATTCCAGACAAGGGGAGAGAGCCATGATTGAGCGAGAGCAGGCAGAGCATAATTCCCAGAATATCTATTATCGTTCCACCATCGGAGCTGTCGAGGCCGGCAGCATCCTGCAGCTGGGGCTGAGACTCAAGACGCGCGAGGACATCCGCCAGGTGCTGCTGCGCCTCTGGCAGGAGGGGAAGGGCGAGAAGCTCTATCCGCTCGCGACAGACGCCGATATGGAGGCGGAGGAGAAGTTCTATAAGACGAAGGTTCCCATGCCGGAAACGGGCTGCCTGCTCTGGTATTACTTCATCATCGTGACCTCGACGGGCACGCAGTTCTATGGGAATAACCAGGAACAGCTTGGCGGCGAGGGCGCGCTCTATGATCAGGTGCCGCCGTCTTTTCAGATCACCGTCTACGACAAGGGCGCAAAGACCCCGGACTGGTTCAAGCACGCCGTCATGTACCAGATCTTCCCCGATCGTTTCTGCCGCATCGGCGACAAGCTCATCGAGAAGCGCGGTGCGGTCTACCATGCCTCCTGGCAGGACGATCCCTGCTACTACAAGGATTCCGATACGAAGGAAATCGTCGCCTATGATTTCTTCGGCGGCAACCTCCGGGGCATCGAGTCGAAGCTGCCGTACCTAAAGGAACTCGGCATCAACACCATCTACCTCAACCCGGTCTTCGAGTCGGAGAGCAACCATCACTACGACACGGGCGATTATCTGAAAATCGATCCGATCCTCGGCACGAACGAGGATTTCCGCCATCTCGTCGACGCGGCGAAGAAGCAGGGCATGCACATCCTGCTCGACGGTGTGTTCAGCCATACGGGCAGCAACAGCCGCTATTTCAACCGGCAGGGCCAGTACGATACGGTCGGCGCCTATCAGTCGAAGGACTCGCCGTACTATGAGTGGTATAATTTCCGCAACTTTCCGAACGACTACGAGTGCTGGTGGAATTTCAACACACTCCCCGATGTCACGGAGACGACGCCTTCCTACATGGACTTCATCATCCACAGCGAGGACAGTGTGCTTCACCACTGGATGCGCGAGGGCATCAGCGGCTGGCGCCTCGACGTCATCGACGAGCTGCCCGCGGCCTTCTCGCAGGCGTTCTACAAGGAGCTCAAGGCGACGGATCCCGATGCCGTGATGATTGGCGAGGTCTGGGAGGACGCATCGCACAAGGTCGCCTACGGACAACAGCGCGAGTACCTCTGCGGCCACGAGATGGATTCCGCGATGAACTACCCGCTGCGCAAGCATCTCTTTGACTTCCTCATGGGTTACATCGACGGCGGCCTCGCCATGCGCCGCATGGAGAGCCTGCGCGAGAACTATCCGAAGGAAAATTTCTACGCGATGATGAACCTCATCGGCAGCCACGATGTCGTGCGCGCGCTCACCTTCCTCGGCGAGGCGCCGTTCTACGACGGCATGCCGGCTGTCGAGCAGTCGCGCTACCACATGGACGACGATCACTACAACCTCGGCACGGCGCGCCTTCTGATGGCCGTGCTCTTCCAGATGACGTATCCTGGCGTTCCCTCCGTCTACTACGGCGACGAGATCGCGATGCAGGGTTTCAAGGATCCGTACAACCGCCGCCCCTACAACTGGGAGAACGGCGATACCTATGTGCAGTCGCGGTTCCGCCGCTATATCAAGGAGCGCAACGAGCATACGGCGCTTCAGACGGGCGAGCTCCTGCCGCTCTATGGCGATGGCGATCTCCTCGCGTTCGCGCGCCTCATCCGCAGCGGTCATGACGTCTTCGGGGCGAAGGCGGAAAACGATGCCTACATCGCGATTTTCAATCGCCACCGCAGCGAGGAAAGGACCGTGACGCTCGATGTCGGCGACTTCGCGGAGGGCGTCTTCGTCGACGCGTTCCATCCTGAGCGCCGTTACGATGTCGTGCGCGGGCAGGTCACGGTGACAGTGAAGCCGCTGCACGGCATGCTGCTGCGCGAGCAGGTCGAGCAGCAGCGCTACGAGCGCGCGGCGGGCGTGCTGCTGCATCCGACCTCGCTGCCGACGAAATACGGCATCGGCGACCTCGGCAAGGAGGCCTATGCGTTCCTCGATTTCCTCGCGGAGGCCGGGCAGAAGGTCTGGCAGATCCTGCCGCTCGGCCCCGTGGACTTTGGCTACTCGCCCTATCAGTCGCCGTCGGCCTTCGCGGGCAACCCGATGCTCATCGACCTCGACGACCTCGTGGAGAAGGGCTGGCTCCAGGCCGCGGAGACGAAGGTGCTCTATCAGGGTGGCGGCTCGTTCGTCGACTTCACGCGCGTCTGGACGTTCAAGCACAAGTGCCTGAAGAAATCGTACGTGCGCTTCCTCAAGGCGGGCGGCGAGGAACTGCCGGAGTACCAGGCGTTCTGCGCGCGAGAGGCGGCGTGGCTCGACGACTATGCGCTCTTCGTCGCGGCGAAGGCCGATTTCAAGCATGAGGATTGGACGAAATGGCCGGATGCCGTGAAGCGCAGGGAGCCGAAGGCCCTTGAAGAGCTCGCGACGCGCCTCGAGGAGCATGTGGGCTTTGCGAAATACATGCAGTTCCTCTTCGACATGCAGTGGCAGCGTCTTCACGACTACGCGGCCAAGAAGGGCATCCGCATCCTCGGCGACATGCCGATCTTCCTCTCGCAGGACAGCGCCGATGTCTGGGCGCATCAGCCGCTCTTCGACCTCAACATCGACGGCACGCCCAAGACGGTCGCTGGCGTACCGCCCGACTACTTCAGCGCGACGGGCCAGCTCTGGGGCAACCCGCAGTACAACTGGCAGGCGATGAAGGACGAGGGCTACGCCTGGTGGATTGCGCGCTTCCGCAAGCTCTTCTCGCTCGTCGACATCGTGCGCATCGACCACTTCCGCGGCTTCGAAGCATTCTGGGAGATCGACGGCAAGGCGAAGACCGCCGTCAACGGCCGCTGGGTAAAAGGGCCGGGCAAGGAGCTCTTCGATGCCGTGCGCGCTGCGGTCGGCGACCTGCCCATCGTGGCGGAGGACCTCGGCATCATCACCGACGAGGTCGAGAAGCTGCGCGACGACTGCGGCTTCCCGGGCATGAAGGTGCTTCACTTCACGCTCTTCCTCAATGACAAGGGACGCATCGGCTTTGTCGCGCCGGAGAACAGCGTCATCTACACGGGCACGCACGATAACAACACGACGGTCGGCTGGTTCACGAAGGACATCAACGAGCCGACTCAGGCGGCCGTCGCGCAGCTCATCGGCGCGGATAAGGAAAACCCGCAGGACGTCACGAAAAAACTCATCCGCTTCGCCTACGCGTCGCGCGCGCGCCTGGCCATCGTGCCGATGCAGGATCTGCTCGGCCTCGACAGCCGCGCCCGCATGAATACGCCGGGCACCATCGGTCTCAACTGGAAGTGGTGCCTGAAGCCGGACTACCTCATGGCGCTCGACGCGAAGGAACTCCGCGCGCTCGCCGAGGAGTATGGCCGCTATTGACGGTGGCCTGACATACAGTCCGCGGAAAGACAAACGGCACCGGAACCGATGCACTCTGCGCGATGAACCGACAGGTATCAGCGCAAGGGAAAGAGCTGTGCGCGCGCACGGCTCTTTTCTTTTTAAGGAATCTATGATACGATAATGGAACATCTAGGGAAGGAGCATGCATGCATGGGGGAATATACATTTGTCGTCGAGAAGCCCTGCCCGATCTGCGGGAAGGCGACGCGCGTCATCAAGCTGAAATCGCGGATCATCGCGGAGAAGACGGACGAGGATTTCTGCGTTCACTATAAGGGCATCAATCCCTACTATTATTATATCTGGTTCTGCGAGCACTGCGGCTTCGCGGCGGACGAGAAGCATTTTCTCGCGCCGCTCCCCGCGCGCAATAAGCAGAAGATCCGCGAGTTCCTGAGCAAGCGTCAACTCGCGCTCGAGTTCACACCGGTGCGCGGCGTGCCGGAGGCCGTCGCCTCCTATAAGCTCGCCATCTACTATGCGGAGCTCATCGACGCTTCGCTCGCGCACCGAGCGGGGCTCTACCTGCATCTCGGCTGGGTCTATCGCTCGGCAGGAGACGAGGCGCATGAGCAGGAAGCGATGCGGCATGCGGCGGAGCTCTATGACCAGTCCATCATGAAAGAGCACTACCCGCAGGGCGCGATGACGGACAACATGGTCATCTATCTCATCGGTGCCATCTATTATCGGCTCGGTGAGACGGAGAAGGCAACGCAATATCTCTCCCGTATCATCGGCGACCAGAATCTGCGCGTCATGGATCCGAAAATCTACGACCATGCGCGCGATCTCTGGCAGGAGATTCGTGAGAAAAAAGACGCAGCGGAGGCTTGAGGCACGCGGCAGTCTCTCATCGGTGCGAGACCCGGCGGGACGACACGGGGCACACGATCTGCATGCTTTCATAAGGAGGAGGTAGCTTTATGGATATGCCGGCAAGCTGGCAGCAGGCGCTCGCGAAAATCGACATCGCGAAGGTCGAACAGGCTGTCAAGGACTACGGACCGGCCATCCAGGTGGTACGCGATACCTGGGACCGGGCGACACTCGAGGAAATCGCGGATGGAAAGCTCTTTGTCTCGGATGAGATGATGAACGATGCCATCGCGAAGTCGCTCGCGGACGCAGGCGACACGGCGCCTGTCAAGGGGCTCAGGCTCCAGTCGCTCGCGAACGGCCGTCTGAAGATCACGGCGGACACGCGCAAGGTAGGCCCTGTCGAGCTTACAGGCACCATCGAGGACTTCGTGCACGATGGGGATAAGTCCTATATGAAATTCCGCGTGCGAGAGAAGAATATCCCGCAGCACGGGCTCATGAGCTGGGTCTTTTCGCGCATCTCACTCTCGATGGCAGAGCGCATGGTCGGCCATCTCGAGATGCCGGAAGATCTGCCTGTGAAGATCAAGCATAATACGATCTTCGTCGATTACAGCGACGTTCTCGCGGCCTCGCGTCTCGGCCAGACCGAGGTGCGAGGCCATCGCCTGCTCGATATGGTAGAGATCAAGAGCGCGACGCCGCAGGAGGGGGGGATCCTCTTCGAGACGCGGCTCGATGTGCCGGACGATGTAAAGGCATCGTTGCTTGAAATTGTGAAGTGATACGAGAGAAACGGAGGGAGGAACCTATGAAACGATGGCTCAGATGTCTCTGCGTGCTGCTCTGCGTGCTGTTCGCCGCGGTGCCCAGCGCGGGCGCGCGCCACAAGGAAAAAGCGCCGGACAAGATCATCTTCATCCCGCACGACAACCGACCGATTTCTGACAAACAGACGGCAGCCGCCGTCGAGAAGCTCGGCTACGATGTAATCGTGCCGCCGGAAAATCTGCTCGGCAACCGTCAAGACCTCGGTCATCCAGACGAGCTCTGGCAGTGGCTCGATGAGAACGCCAAGGATGCCCGGGCGGCCGTTATTTCCTCGGACGCCATGCTCTACGGCAGTCTCGTCGGCTCGCGCAAGCACGAGTATACAGAGGAACAGATTCTCGCACGTGCGGAGAGGTTCACGGCGTTCCGCAAGGAAAATCCGAAGCTCTCGCTCTACGTCTTCGGCTCCATCATGCGCACGCCGCGCTCCGGCGAGGCCTCGGGCCACGAGGAGCCGGGCTACTATCGGAACTACGGCGCGGATATCTTCCGCTACACCGTGCTCAAGGACAAGTCGGAGGTCGAGGGACTCACGCGCCGCGAGAAGAAGGAGTACGCGTTCCTCGAGAAGCTCATCCCGCAGAAATCCCTCGCGGATTGGATGGGGCGCCGCGCGAAGAATTTCGATGCGAACAAGCGCCTCATCGACCTCACGCGCGCAAATGATTTTAACTATTTCGTGCTCGGCCGTGACGACAATGCGCCGTACTCGCAGACACATCTCGAGAGCCGTCACCTTGCAGACTATGGCAAGGATCTCGGCAAGACGCGCTATCAGGCCATGGCAGGCATCGATGAGATCGGCATGCTGCTTCTGACGCGTGCCGTCAATGACATCGAGCGCCAGGTGCCGTTCGTCTTCGTGCGCTATAACTGGGGACGCGGCGGCGCAACTGTTCCATCCTATTCCGATGAGCCCATCAGCGCGTCCATCGCCGACGCAATCGCCGCAGCGGGCGGCATGGCCGTCACCTCTCCGGAAAAGGCGGATCTCGTGCTGGCTGTCAATACGAACCCGAATGGCAAGACGTATGAGGCGAATGACCGCGCGAACGACGGAACGGCGCGCGAGGGCACGAAGTTCATGGCGAGCATCGTCGAGGATTATGTGAACGCGGGCTATCCCGTCGGCGTCGCGGATATCGCCTACGCGAACGGCGCCGACAATGCGCTCATGCAGGAGCTTAAATCGCGCGGACTGCTCTTCAAGCTCCGTGCCTACGCGGGTTGGAACACGGCGACGAACAGCACGGGCTTCGTGCTCGGCGAGGGCATGCTCACACATCGCATGAAAGATGACGCCGTCGATGATCTCCTGCTCACGCGCTATCTCGATGACTGGGCCTATCAGGCCAACGTGCGCAATGTCCTCGCGCGCCAGCTCACCTGGCTGCGCGGGGAGGGCGTCTACGGCAGTCTCGACAGCAAGCGCGAGGCAGTGGAGAGCCGCGCGCGGCGCTTCCTGATTCGCTTCGCAGAGGAGAATCTGCCGCCGCTCGACGGTCTCGCGGATCTTACGGTATCGTTCCCGTGGAACCGCATGTTCGAGGCGGATATCACGCTGGGGAAATAACAATATAAGGGAGCACCCAAGGTATCAGTGCTTCCATAAGAAACGCAGCTGCGGACATCTCCGCAGCTGCGTTTTTATTTATGATGATGTCTTGCTTTTGCTAGTGTTATGACTCCCTGTGAGTCCTTGGGGACGCGCGGGGGGGGGGCCACCTCAATCTGTACCCCATGCTGCTCGAGTTGCTTGAGCGTGCTGCAGTGCGGCCGTTCATCCGTATAAATGCAGTCGATCTTATCGAGTGGGAACTCCTGCACGAGACTCTTGCGCTCGAGCGTGGCTGCCTCGGCAAGCAGGATGATCTTGTCGGCGCTTTCCGCCATGGCGCGGATGGCCTCCGCCCGCATGAGGTTCGCGGACATGGAGCCCTGCTCACCGAAGCCGTCCGGGCTCACGAAAATCTTGTCGGCACTGAACTGGGAGGCGCATGCCCTGACGAGCGGCCCGACGAGCACCTGCGCATCATTCTGGTAGTCGCCGCCGAGCAGGATGACATGTGTCTTCGGGTATTTGCGGATAAAAGCAGCTAGGAACGCGGAGTTCGTGATGATGGTCACATCGTTCTTATGGATTGCGAGCTCTTCGGCCAGCAAAGTGCAGCAGGCACCGGAACTCAGCATGACAGTCTCACCATTTTTGACGGACTCTGCCGCAAGAACCGCAATCCGTCGTTTTCGTTCATAATTGAAAGACAGTTGATGCAAGGCTTTGTTTGAAGCACTCATGACAGCGTATCCATGCTCCCGATGAAGCAGCCCCTTCTGCTCCAAGGCGGTGAGGTCTTTGCGGATTGTGACCTCTGAGACATTCAGCGCTTCCGCGAGATCCGTCACAGAAACCTTCTGTTTGCGGTTGACGATATCGAGTAATTTTGTCTGTCTTATATGCACGATATAATCACCCTTTCCTGTATATGACTAGCATTATTATACAAAAAGGCGCAAATAAACAAGGAAAGAGCGGTCTTTGTGGAGAAACTCTTTCCTTGTTCTGGACTGCTTTCTGTTTTTAGGAAAATAGTCGTTTTATGACCATCAGGCGTGCGTTTTCTGGAAATCCTCCATGAAGGATGCGAGGTTGTCGACGCCCTCATAGGTCATCGCATTGTAGATGGAGGCGCGCATGCCGCCGACGCTGCGGTGGCCCTTGACGCCGCCGAGACCCTGCGCGAGCGCCTCGGCCACAAACGTTTTTTCAAGCTCTTCACTCGGCAGTCTGAATGTTACGTTCATAAACGAACGGCTTTCTTTTTCCGCATGGCCGCGATAGAAACCGTTCGAGGCGTCGATGACGCCATAGAGGCGGTCGGCCTTTTTCTTGTTGCGCTTCGCCATCTCCGCGAGACCGCCCTCGGACTTGATCCAGGCAGCGACCTTGCCGACCATGTAGATGTTGAAGGCCGGCGGCGTGTTGTAGAGGGAATCCTTCTTGAAGAAGGTCTCGTACTTGAACATCGTCGGCAGCTTTTCCGGGCTCTTCTCGAGGAAGGATTTCTTCGCGACGACGAGCGTCACGCCCGCGGGGCCGAGGTTCTTCTGCACGCCGGCATAGATGAAATCGAATTTCGAGAAGTCGATGGGACGCGAGAGCATGTCGCTCGACATGTCGGCGAAGAGGGGCACGCCCTTCGTGTCCGGGATGTAGTGGTACTCCGTGCCGTAGATGGTGTTGTTGTAGCAGAGGTGGACGTAGGCGGCGTTCTCATCGATTTTGAGCTCGTCCTGCGTCGGGATGTGGCGGTAGCCGCCCTCCTTGCTCGAGGCAACGATCTCGCCGATGCCGAGATGCTCGGCCTCCTTGTAAGCCTTTTCGGCAAAGCTGCCGGAGAGGACGTAGCTGCCCGGATGCTCCTTGGAAGCGAAGTTCAGCGGGAGAAAGGCGAACTGCGTGCTCGCGCCGCCCGTCATGAAGAGGACCTCGTAGTCATCGCCGAGCCCCATGAGCTCCTTGATGTCAGCCTTGGCCTCCGCCTGCATGGCAGCATACTCCTTCGCGCGGTGGCTGATCTCGAGGATGGACATGCCGCTGCCGCGGAAATTGAGGAACTCCGCCTGCGCCTCCTTGAGCACGGGCAGGGGCAGCGTCGCAGGCCCCGGGTTGAAGTTGTAGATACGATTTGCTTCCAAGGGAAAAACCTCCTCAGTATGGATAGAGATGGAGCGGAGACACGGTGGAATCTCCGGCTGTCAGTTTGTTCTATTCTAGCGCGAAAGAATGGGAAAAGCAAGCATTCAGGCAAAAGATGTTTTTTTCATGCGCACACTTGACGGCTCAAAACGGATGACATATAATAAATGTATTCAAGATACACAGCAAAAGCGCGATGCAGAGGAAACGGCTGGAAGCGTCTCAAGAGAGTCGGCGGCAGGTGCGAGCCGATGGCGCGACCAGATCGCTCCGCCTCGAAGCGGTCGGCGATGAGCCGGACGGGACCGCCCGTTACAGCGGAGATGAGTTGCATTGTTGCATGTAAACTGGGTGGTACCGTGAAGCGAAGCTTCGCCCCAATGGGGCGGGGCTTTTTTTGATAAGACGCCGCGCGGCGCCTCCCGCAATGTCCACCAAAGGAGAGATTTGACAATGAAGGTTTTAGCAGCTGATGGTATTTCCCCGAAAGGCATCGAGCTCCTGCAGAAGGAGTTCGAGGTGGTCGTCAAGGACAAGCTCCCCGCCGAGGAGCTGCTCGAAATCATCCCGCAGTTCGATGCCATCATGGTGCGCTCTGCCTCCAAGGTGACGAAGGAGGTCATTGACCGCGCGACGAACCTCAAGATCATCGGCCGCGCCGGTGTCGGCGTCGACAACATCGATATCCCCGCCGCGACGGCGCGCGGCATCATCGTCATCAACTCTCCGGGCGGCAATACGATCGCGGCGACGGAGCACACGATGGCCATGATGCTCGCGATGTCCCGCAACATCCCCATCGCGAACGAGACGATGCAGAAGGGCGAGTGGAACCGCAAGAAATATGTCGGCGTCGAGCTGCGCGGCAAGACGCTCGGCGTCATCGGCATGGGCCGCATCGGCTCGGGCGTCGCGAAGCGCGCGCTCGCGTTCGAGATGAACGTGCTCGCCTACGATCCCTACATCAACGAGGAGCGCGCGCAGGCGCTCGGTGTCAAGGTCGCGACGTTTGACGAGGTCATCGAAAACGCCGACTTCATCACGGTGCACATGCCGCTCACGCCGGATACGAAGGGCATGATCGGCATGGAGCAGATGAAGAAGATGAAAAAGGGCGTGCGCCTCGTGAACTGCGCGCGCGGCGGCATCATCGTCGAGGAGGATCTCGCGGAGGCTGTGAAGCATGGGATCGTCGCGGGTGCGGCCATCGACGTCTACACGAAGGAGCCGGTCACGAAGGATCATCCGCTCGTCGGCGTACCGGGCATTGTGCTCACGCCGCATCTCGGCGCCTCGACGGTCGAGGCGCAGATCGGCGTCTCCGTCGACGTCGCGAAGGGCATCCTCGCGGCGCTCCACGGCGAGCCGGTCGCGACGGCCGTCAACATGGCGCCGGTCTCGCCGGAGGTCATGAAGGTCATCTCGCCGTACCTCAACCTCGCGGAGCGTCTTGGCTGCACGGTCACCTCGCTCGCCGCGGGCCCCGTCGACAGCGTCGAGGTCAAATACCAAGGCGACATCACGGAGGTCAATACGAACCTCGTCACGACGGCCGCCATCAAGGGCATGCTCAACCCCGTCATGGAGGGCGAGGTCAACTACGTCAACGCGCCGAGCCTCGCGAAGGAGCGCGGCATCAAGGTATCCGAGAAAAAGGAAAAGGACGCGGGCAGCTTCGCCAATCTCATCACCGTCACGGCGAAGTCCGGTGATACGGAAGTCGCCGTCGCGGGCACGCTCTTCGGTGATGAGGGACGCATCGTGACCATCAACGACTTCCGCGTCGACGTCGACCCGCACGCGCGCATCCTCGTCATGCCGCACATCAACCGCCCGGGCGTCATCGGCACGATCGGCTCCATCATGGGCAATTCCCATATCAACATCTCCGGTATGCAGGTCGGCGGCACGAAGGATCAGGAGACGAATCTCATGGTGCTCACGATCGACGACGACATCCCCGAGACAGTCCTCGCCTCCATCAAGGCGCTCGACGGCATCTTCGATGCGAAGCTCGTCAACTTCTACGCCGTTTGAGAAAGGCTCCTATATTAAATAGGTAGAAAACAGCAAATATCATCCAGATAATGTCAAAGGGCTGCCGTGCATCGGCAGCCCTTTACATGTATCATCGCTTGATAGGCCCATGAAAGAAGCACTGATTCATTCGGTACTCCGTCTTCGCGTGTCTGCATTGTCTCTCGTCCTCAACAATCCTCAGCACAAAACGTGATGGAGCGTTTTGCTGCTACGCCTCTGGTTTGTCTCCTAGAGAGATACAGCACATCCACGCAAATCCGGAGCACCTCATTTAATCAGCGATTCCTTAAAGACCAAATAATTTTGCGTGACTGCCGAGGCGCGTAAGTGCGAGCACGAGTATGTCGCGCTGCACCTCGTAGATCAGCAACCAATCCGGCGCAATATGGCATTCACGAAAACGGCGTAGCTTTCCAGAAAGGGCATGGTCGCGATACTTCTTATCCAGCGGTTGTTCCGCGGCGAGGATGTCGATGACTTCTTCAAGCCGTGCGAGGTCGCATCCCTGACGGAAAGCTGTCTTCAAGTCTTTCTTGAACTGTTTGGTCTGTTTGATCTTCAGCACATGCCTCATCCTTTGCTTCTTGAATCAACGCCGCAGCACTTGTGTATGTTTTTGACGTGGCTTTTCCAGCACAGATGGCGTCTGCTTCGCGGAATGCTTCTGCCGTGTCCTTTGGCAGCGCAGGAGAGGCTTTGATTTCGAAGGGGATGGAGCGCGTATTGACGATGGCCTTGAGAAAAAGCGTATAGGCGGAGGAAAGTGTGAGCCCCATATCCTTGCATAGTGCCTCCGCCTGGCGTTTTAACTGGGGATCCACACGCATGGTAATCGTATCGGCTTTTGGCATAAGTATCACCTCTTTACATTGATTATACAACATTGTAAATACAAAGTAAATTCAATATAAAGATATCCGCTTTGCAGCCCTTTACATGTATACAGAATAATCTTTGCAATTTTTCTCTGCCTGCCATATAATAGTCCTCAAACGGAAAACGCAGGGAGGAAACATCATGCAGGGAGAGGAAATGCGCGCTGAGCGCGTGCGGATCATCGCGCTGAGCAGGACGCGCCAGCTCATCGAGGCGGCGGCGAGGACGCCGGAGGCGTACAAGCGGGAGACAGCGGAGTACGCGCGCGCAATGTACGAGATTCTCGATGCACTTCCGAGCGAGCGCCTCGCCTCGCAGGTCGCAGCGCTCGCTGAGAGCTACGGAGCTTTCGGCATGGCGGAGGACGCCTATATCGCCGACTCCCTCATGAATATCGCCCTCTCACTCTATCAGGACGAATGCGGAGAACAGACCATCTGCGAGAGCGGCTGGGATCGCCTCGTCGAGGATTATTTCCGCAGGGACACGGCGAGTGCCTGAGGTTTTGTTTCACTTCCTTATCGCACGCCGCGCAGTCAGCATGACTGTGCGGCGTCTTTGTTTTGGGCGGTCAGTATACAAAGACAGTTTTACACAACATAATTTTCAGAAATTCTCTTTACGGACGTTCCTTATTTTGCTAAAATAAAAGCAGTATAAAATAAGAATCCGTATCAGTACTTTCTGCTGATACGCTGGAAAGGAATCCTCTATGGCAAAAGAAAAAGAAGACCTGCTGCTGCTGGATAAGCAGCTTTGCTTTCCCATCTACGCCTGCGCGCGCAAGATTGTCGCGGCCTATCATCCCTTTCTCAAGGAGGTCGGCCTGACGTATACGCAATATGTGACGATGATGGTCATCTGGGAAAAGAAGACCGTCTCCGTTCACGATCTCGGGCAGCGCCTCTACCTCGACTCCGGCACGCTCACGCCGGTGCTCAAGAAGCTCGAGCAGTTCGGCTATATCGAGCGCCGCCGCAGCACGGAGGATGAGCGCGTCGTTCTTGCCATCCTCACGGAGAAGGGGCAGAAGCTCAAGCAGAA
>Ga0256404_1005558_pt1 | contig 22143 bp, 25 predicted proteins | sample RumenRJG_01DNA_FD_185990 | JGI IMG/M metagenome (GOLD analysis project Ga0256404, IMG submission 185990) | Bovine rumen microbial communities from Lethbridge, Alberta, Canada - RJG_01 | ecosystem: Host-associated > Mammals > Digestive system > Stomach > Rumen | place: Canada: Alberta | collected...
CATCTTTTGCAGAGTATCTCATTTTTTCGGCAAAGGCTTCTAGCGTAATATTCTTTTGTTTCAGGCATTCAAGGATATTGAAACCTATCGTTCTTCGCAAAACAGCCATGAAATACTCCTTTTATAAGCCTTACAAATCATTAAAATATGCTGAATAATGCAAAACAGCGTAATCTAAATTTTCTGCCCATGTATTATAACATATTATCTTAATAAGTTAAAGCACATTTTTTCAAATCACCTTGTAACCACGCCATTTAACAATCCCACCTTGTACATATTTCTGTATAGCCTATCCAGATAATATGGGGGCAACCTAATTCCCCCTCAGCACTTCGTCCCGCACCGCTTCCTCCGCCAGCTGCATATCCCGGTACATTTTCACTGCATTCTTTACATGGGTAAGACGCCGGCAAAACACCGGCGTCTCCTTTTACTACTCTTGTTGCGGATCTTCGCAGTTTTGTTGACACGTGCAACTTACACCTGTCTTCCCGGGTCAGCCTCGCAACGTTCACTCCTTTACTTTTTCGGCGTTTCGCCCCGCAGGGCAGCGATGTTACAGCTCAGCTCCCCAATCACTTCCGTCAAGCCGGCCAGCTTGTTTTCCATGCGGACCAGTAGAAACCAGCTCAGCACCATAGGGAACCCGAAATCCTTAATAAAACCAAATACTTCGGAAACGTCCATCCGCAGCCTCCTATTCTGTGGCAGGCTGAGGGTTACTCAGCCACCACGTCCCGGGTGACGGTGCGAAGACAGCCTTCCACGGCTTCCACCAGGTCGCCGCCGGTAGAATTGAACACATTGTTTTCCACTACCGTCTGCATGGCGGCATCGATTTCCGCCTTGGTCACGCCTTTCTTCGGTTCCTCAATGTTCAGGGTCACCTTCTTGCCAATCGCATTCTTAAACACTAAATCCAGGTCCGTATCAGACTTCATATTTCTTTCCTCCTTTTTTCCATAAAAGCTTACGTTAAGTCCCGAATGATGCCTTATTCTTCACTCAACGTTGCCCGCTCAATAACGGTCAATCCGGTAATCTCGTTGTCGAAGAGACCGCCCAGGGCTTTACCGGTAGCCAGCAATTTGTCCGGTGCGGCATCCGGTTTCACGTTGGAATAGGTGTAGCTCTTGCTTACCGGATTCCCGTCTGCATCCTGACCACGGGAAATGGATACGCTCAGGCTGCGTTTTACTACATTCATGACTGCTGCCATGTAATCACGTCCTTTCTTTTTCCTTTGCGCCGGTAGTGTCCGCTTCCACGACCCGGTACGCCGCACTTTTCTCCGTACAGCGTAGCTTTCCTCATCGATCGGGACCCTCACGGGACAACCCCCGGCGCACTAAATCACTGCATACAACAAATAATTAGGCTTCTTCCGCAGTATCCAGATAATACTGCGCCTTGGCCCGCAGCAGCAGGCCGCCGGGGTACAGGGCGCCGCCCAGAGTGTCGGGCTCCGGCAGAAACCACAGGTCCCAGCGCATGTCCGGGTCGCCGTCGCCAGGGCCGTAGCCGTCCACAAAGGCCATCTCGCAATGGATCATCACCGTGTCTTCCGCAAGGGGCAGGCACAGCTCCCGGCAGAGCAACGCCACGATTTTTGCCATGGCTTCAATCTGCTTCCGGGTGGGCGGTTCTTCGCCGTAATCGATGACGGCGCAGTCCGTCCGGGCCATATGGTCATTTTCATAGGCCACGTCCAGCAGACTGGCATCCTTCCCGGCCGGGGCCCAGCAGTGGGCGTCATACCCGCACAGCAGCGCGATGCCGATGGCGCCGACGTTGTGCATCCAGGTGTGTGCCTTAAAGCTTAAAAAGCTTTTGCAGTTCAGGTACACCGTTCCATCCCGGTCAATACAGATGTGGTACGCCTCTTCATTATGACCGTAGTGCCCGCCGGTCCAGTGGAGAAAGATGCGGCGAATGCCGCTACGCGCTTCCCGGGCCATGTCGCGGATCATGTCTTCCGTTACAGGGTTAGCGTTGAGCATGAGTAACACCTCCTTTCCGTTTTATAGTGCGCGGGACTGTCTCGCCTCCCACTCCTCGGTACGCCGCGCACGCTTCGCTTTGCGTGGCTTCCCTCGTCGACTGGGACCCTTCCGGGACAGCCTCCGCGCCTTAGAGGCCAATCTCAAATTATTAGCGGCGGAAATTTTAGCCACTGAAACGGCGGCAATAAGAACCAATTTTGCGGCGGAATCAGTGAGCCAAATTCTGGCGAAATAAAAAGCCATTACATTTTTCTTTAAAATCCTTTACACTGTATGTGACCAACAACTCAGTGAAGGAGGATTATGAAAGAAATATTAGGTAATGGCTTGGATACTATTGTATCACAAGCGCTGCAAAAAATGAAAGAGGAACAGGGTGAATCTTTTCGTATTGAAACGGTAAACCTCGCTGCACTCCAGCGTATGACCGGCATTTCACGGGCCCGTCTCAGGAGATGGAAGAGAAATCTTCTTTCGCCAGAACAATGTTCCCGAAAGAAAAAGTCTATTCTGAGTGATTACACTTCTGTGCTCGACCATCTTCTTTCCTCAGGTATCAGCAATACGGTTATCTGTTTTGAACGGTTAAAGCAACTTGGTTATACCGGCGGACATACAACAGTAAAATGTTATATCCGTCAACACAAGTACCTCATTCCGGCTAAACGTAAACAGGTTGCCCCGCAAGGAAATCGTGGACGTCGTTACCATACTTCGCCCGGTGAAGCATACCAGATGGACTGGGGTTTCGTCTATGTTACAACGGATTATGGCATAACCATAAAATGTGCCTGTTTTACCATGATTTGCCACCACTGCGGTACATGTTACATCGAATTCTTCCCTAATGCCAAACAGGAAAACCTGTTTATAGGAATGATTCATGCGTTCCGTTATATGGGAATCCCTCGATACATCCTGACAGACAACATGAAAAGTGTTGTGATAAAACGAGATTTTGACGGAAATCCTATATGGCAGAAGGATTACGAAGATTTCATGAAAACCGTTGGTTTCCAGACAAAGTTATGCAAACCCAGGCATCCTTTTACCAAAGGAAAAGTCGAACGACTGGTGCGTTTTGTAAAGGAAAATTTTCTGGTTGGCCGTTCTTTTCTGGACATTACCGATCTAAACCAAAGCGCTTTGGACTGGTGTAACAGTCAGAACGCAGTGTACCACCGGGCTACCGATTGTGTGCCGCAACAGCTACATGAGACTTCTTGTAGTAAACGTACTGCATCCCTTTTGGAAACACAGCAGATTTTTCGGTATCTCTGTCCCTTACGAAAGATTTCTTTTGATGGTTTTGTAAATTACGAGGGGCGCCGTTTTGGTGTGCCCTACCGTTATACCGGTTCCCTTGTCCGAGTGCGGCGCGAAAATACGCAGTTGTATATCTATTCCGCTGACGCACGCAGTTTGCTGGTGACCCATACGGTAACATGGAGCAAACAGGATCGTTACTGCAAAGACCAATACGCAAATCCGGAACAGCCTGAGGAATTTCCTACCGCGGTAATTCATACAGAGATCCGTAAGCTTCCATTACCTGCATCCAACCTGTCTTTTGAAAAATTCAATTTTGACAAAGGCGGTGAGCAGGATGAATAAAACCATATTTGAAACGATCGAAGAAAGTTGCCGGATATTACAATTACCATTTTCTTCGAAAGAGTTTGCGGAATTAGCGGAAGAAAATGCAATGTCCGAAGAGGCAACCCAGGCAGTGGCGTTCATTTTAGAACATATCCAACAAAAGAAAGCCGCCAATACCATCCTGGCTTTGCTGCGGTTCAGCCGCTTGCCTGTTAAAAATCCAAAGACATTTCAGAATTTTGACTTCTCACTACTTCGCGGGAAAAACGTGGAACAAATCCGAAGCCTACAGACTTTATCTGCAGTTTATGCTCACAAGAATATAGCATTTATTGGCCCGGCAGGCACAGGAAAAACTCATCTGGCCAAAGCGTTTGGCTATGAATGCTGCAACCATGGCCTCAGGACGTATTTTATTAAGATGTCTGAACTGAGAGATAAATTTACAGCTGCCAGACGTGCCGGAAAAACAGCTTCTGTACTGAACAGCCTGGTCAGGCCTTCGTGTTTGATAATTGACGAAGTAGGCCATTGTGCATTTGATAAGGAAAATACAAGACTGTTCTTTGATTTGGTTGACCGCCGATACAACAAGGAAGGCAGTTTTAATATTGTGTTTACCAGCAACAAGTACCCTTCCGAATGGCGGAGCGATTTCAGTGAAGACGATGCCCTGTTATGCGCTTTGGACAGAATCTTTGATACGGCAACGGTTATAACCATAAAAGGCAACAGTTTCCGTGGCAGTAACTGCGAAACGATTACCGTACAGACTACAAAGGTAAATGCGCCTGTGTCTGCACAAAATCTGCAACGTTAAACGAATCTAATTGACAATAAATTGAAGTGAACTGAGTTGTTGGTTCTTAGTTTGCCCAAAATTGGTCGTTTTTCGCCGCCCTTTGAGTGGCTATTCTGTCCGCCGCCAACATCAAATTTCGGTTTCAGCCCGGGACCCTCATGGGACGACACCCGGATCTGTAGAAGCCGAATGCTTTATTTTGGCCCCCACTTATATATTCCGGAAGGGGTACCCAAATCCGAGATGAAAAACGAAAAAATATTATTTTTTTGAGAAATATTGTTTTTGGCATAGAAAAAGCACTTTGCATGCAGGTACGCAAAGTGCTTTTGTGGATTGCTATCACAGATTCCGGTAACAGAACTGCTTTAGCGTATTCAATTGTCTAATAACGTGCAAACGAATTAATCCGTGTTCTTTTTAAGCTGTGTACTCTTTTTGCCGTAGTACCGGTTGACAGCGTCTTCGACTTTTTCCTGGCAGTCTGCACAAAGCCCAAGCTTTCTCAGATACGATAGCTGAAATAATTTGTCTCCGCTTAAATCACCCCCGCTGTTCCCCAGGGTTTCATAGGAAACATTATACATCTGACAGAGGACGTGCGTGTGTTTCACAGAAATCTTTTTGCCTTTTTCCCAACCGCAAAACGTATTGACAGAAACACCGGCCAGCTTTGCCGCTTCAGCCTGTGTCTGATCAGACTGTTCCCGCAGCACACGGAGCCGTGCTGCCCGTTTTAAGTCCAGCGTTGTACATTCCTTGTTCATTGTGATTTACACTTCCTTTAACTGTTATTGTTTGATGCAGCGGTCCGCTTTCCGGACCATGAAAAGGTCTGCACAAGTGAAAATTTTACTATGGCCTGCGCCGTTTGTCAAATTCAAACTACAGAGGCAGAACAAAAATTTTAATTAAATTTTTCAGTGTTATTTATAGACCAGTTAGAAGACAGATTCCAAGTTTTCTCCAAATTAATTACAAGTCTTATACAAGTATATTCAAAGTTTACTACAAGTTTTTGTAATATGCATAACCAATTCAATCTATTGACGTATTCGGTTTTGTATGGTATCCTGAAAAAAGTCGCCTGTCTTTGGTAACTAAGTATATCAAACAGTTGGGAGGAAAAAAATGAATACGCTGCATTTTTTCGGAACAGCATGCTGTATAAGTGCCGGAGCAAACAAATGTAAATGGAGGTTTTATTGTGAATATAGAATTTTCGGTCAAAGAGGAAAACGGTGTTGTTAAAATAAAAATCACTTCGCCGGACAAACCGGTGGTGATTGAAATGGGTGCCAGTACAAACGTTGCCGATACGCCGGTAACGAAAGCAACCATACAAAAAGAAACGGCTTCTTCCACCAAAGGAGCCGCAAATATGGATGTCGCTGCAGACGCAGAAACTACTGCCCTTGCTGCCAAACTGGCCGCCATGACCCGAGAATATGAACGGGTGAAAAAGGCAGCATACCGGGCGGGCAAACGGTTGGAAAAGAATCTGAAAGCGTTGGGGCAGACCATGAATGTGTCAGCAACTGGCAGTCCCGGTCTGTCACTGGCAGGTGTCCCCTGCTCTGTCCCCCGTGTCCCGGAAGCCTGTCCCCAGACTGTCCTCAATGTCCCCAACCTTGTCCCCGGGGACACCTGGGGACAGGGGACAGCGGTTACTGCTTATAGTAATACTTGTAATACTAATACCAAATCAAAAACCATATCTACCATGTCTGACCAGGTTATGTCCCACGAAGCATTGGCAGCAATAAACGCCCTGTCCCCGGAACCGACTGGCAACTGTCTGCCTTTTGTTCCGGAAGATACCCCTCGCCGATTTATTCCGCTGGCCAGTTTGCCGGAAGTGTATCAGAACCTGTTACAGGCATGGAACCAGCTGCCTTTGCCGAAAAAGCTGAAAGGCCTGTACCCTGATATGATGGAAAAACTGCATACCCTGCTGCAGGAATTCGGGGAAGCTACCTTGCACAAAGCCATCCATATGGTTGCGGACAGCCCTTTCCTGCTGGGGAAAAGCGCTAACAGCAGCGGCTGGGTCATTTCCTTTGGCTGGCTGCTGAACCCGGCCAACCTGAAAAAGATTTTGGAAAACAAGTACCGGGACAGGAACCGGGAGTGGAAGCAGGGGAACGAGTGCGTTACCTACCCGGAGTACATTCCGTGGAGCACGGTTCAAGACACGGTGAACCATGCCACCGTAACGGCAAACGCTTATGCCGAAAGCCCGGCTGCCACAGCGGATTACGGTGATTCCTTGCCGGACGAATGCAGTACATACAATGCGGCACAGGGCTACTTTCTTGACCCGGAGTATATGCTGCAGGGTCTGGATCCCCTCACCGATCAGGCCCGCAGCAATTTAGCCCGGGCAGCCGCCCTGCTGGGTCTTACCAAAACCCCGGCAGCCTGACAAAAGAACAAATCAAAAATCAAATCATCTTCTATGATCTTCAAATATTTCCCTCAGGGTTTCATTTTTACCAGAGCTCTGCTGGGTTCCGATATTAGCAGGGCAGGTTACGTTTTTTACCACCACCGGCTCATAGCCTTTTAACCAAAGGATAATGTCATAAGTCTGGCCTGCCTGACCCGGAATTGTTACGTTGCCGTTATCATCCACACGACCGGATGAAATACCCAGACGGGCCGGTTTCAGGAACCAACGCACATCCTGCTTTTCAATCGCAAGGGGAGACAGGGCGAAAATTGCCTGGGCCCGTTTCATCGGTGCGCCGTCCGGCCCAATAAATTTTCCGGAAATTGAATTCGCAACCTTGGCCGGCGCTGTGGGAGCCGGGCCTTTGTTGTTTCCGGGCAGATTAATTTTCACACCGGGCAGTTTAAAGCCCGCGTCCGCCTGGGAAACAGGCAATACCATCATAGCTGCGGCCATCAGTAATGCACCCAAAATTGTTTTTTTCATCGAAATCACCTCTTCCTTACAGTCCCCCACCATCAGGCAGGTTCAATTTTACAAATACACAATCAGCAGCTCTTCGGTCCTGGTCATCACGCCAGATCATTTCATTTGCACGGTTTACGGTAATCGTTCCCGTACCGTTCAAATGTATGGTCTCTTCCCGGCCAATTATATTGCGGTTAGTGGCATTAAACGTCAGAAGATAATGCTGGCAGTCTTTATACTGCATGGTATCTTTGCTTATGGGTTTGGCAGTCAGCATCCACATATCCGTTTGCGATGCGTTTCGCGGCCAAGTTATTTCAAAACCGTACCAGCCGTTTTCACCCTGGGTAACGCTGATCCTTCCACGGCTCGCAGCCTTTTCACCCCACCAGCCATACCATCCCAGAAAAGGATCCTCTTTTACATTATACGCTTTTAACTCTACCGAAGAGCTCGATTCAAAGCCCGGCATTGCAAAAGCCAGGCCAGCGGGAATCATAAATACAAGCGCTGCGACCATCAGTAATCTTTTTAGAAGCATTTGTATCGTCTCCTTTGCATTTCTCAAAACACTTATCAATAATGTATTAAACAGCTTGCCACATTGCATCCGCATCCACGATTATCCCGACCTCAGGAAAATCGGCAGAAACAGTGAGTCTGTCACAGTGTTACTTATTTGCCAACCGTATCTGTTCAGGAACAAACTTTTCAGCGTTACTAATAGCATCCCCTTGTATTTCACTAAGACAAAACCAGGCGACACGCACATCAGAATTAATGGCAGCTTTAACCTGGTTTCTCATTACATCCCCTTTAGTAATGCAACAACTCGGTCGTGCAAAGAATTCCCTTCATTATTCCTTTGGCCATGCATCGCGATTGTCTTACGTGCATTCTCATGTTCCAAATAGCAGTGCAGTTTTTCCAGCAAATCCTCACAGGAGCAAAATTCACAATAATCTTCCCCTGCCTGAAAGGGATTGTCCGCCAGATTTTTCGTATCGTAAAACATCATGGATCCCGCGGCCATGATTTCAAAAGACCTGGGGTTAAAACTTCTATGATCATCCGTGTTAATATTAACGCTTATTTTACTTCGGGCATAGATTGTCGCCGCTTCCTGCGCAGATACTATTTCGTTATGAATAAATTTTATTAAGTGAGGGTACCGTTTGGCAAACTTAAGTTTTTTCCAGGGCCAGCGTGTATCATACCACTCCCCGGCAACATACATGCGCCAGTTGTTTTTACAGGCTGTTTCTGCTACACACTCCAACAGCCGCAACCGCTTCGCATCGGGCATACCGATAAAGGATATATCAATATCTCTTTCCGTATCCCCGTTCCCCGCAAATGGACTGCTATATCCTAACGGAAGACAGATCACATCTTTCCCGTACGGTTTTATCTTTTCAATATCATTATGTTCGAAAACAGCGATTCTATCAAAATAGGGTATCCAGGAGTTCTTTGACTGCCCGCCTCTTTCCAATGCATCCCACAGCCACCATATCTTGCGATAGTTTTGCAGTTTTTGCAACAGGCCAACATTCAACATCATGCCATTGAGAAAGATCGTGATATCCGGTGAAAACTCCACACACTTCTCCAATAACCCGTTTTCCCATTTGGATTCATACTGATCCTTTAAAGAACTCATGCCTAATTTATAGGCTTTTCGCTCAAGATAGGAACAGTATCTGTAAAAATCTTTCATAGGATACAAAAACACGGTGTGACCTAACCGTTGTATTTCCTGAACAATATACTGCGAATAGTCATAATTAACCGGACCCGATACCAATATCTTCATAATTTCCTTTACCCTTGCGAAATATATTATAAAGAAGAAGACACACATATCACAAAAAGCCCCGGCAGCAACGTTATCATGCTGCCTGACAAACTTAATTTATCCGTTAAGCCTTTGTTATTTCCGTTTTTTCATGAAATCAGCGTATTTTTCCTGCCATTTACTGACAAGCGCAATTACAGAATGGGAAAAACTCCGGTTTTTTATACAACCGGCATAATTACCCTGCCATTTACTATCAATTGCTTTTCCTGAATAATCATGATTGCCATGATAAAAAAGAACAACTCTGTCAATAAAAGAAACTTTATTATTCTCTGTATAGCGGGCAATCAAGTCCCCATCCCCTAAGCGGGTCGCACTCTCATCAAATCCGCCTTTTTCGTTGTAAATATTTTTATGATGAACAAAAGCACCTAAATGAATATAATTTGATTTTTTCAGCTTTCTATAATTAAAGGGCTTCCCAATAATTTCATCGGAACGGATTTCTCTTGCTTTACCATAAAACAGAAGCGTGTCAGGGTTCTCTGTAATTGCCTGACAGAATATCCGCAAAAAGTCCCCTATGACGAAAGTGTTAAGGTCAACATAAGCAATCCAATGATTCTTGGCTTCTTTTAAACCTGCATTTCTTGCCCCGGATACACCACTATGTTCAGTTCTTAAGAGTCTGATTTTGCCGGTTTCAATCTCGTGTCCGTATTGCTTATTCATATACTCAAACGTTCCATCTTCTGAACCGTCATCAATTATAATCAATTCAAACTTCTGATACGATTGATTTAAAACCCTGTCAATAACCGGACTAACCATCGCCCTGCAATTGTAAACCGGCATAATGATTGAAAATCTGTAATCATATTCTTCATTGGGATTCCCGACATCTAAATATGCAACTTTTTCCAGCAACTCATTATGATGCTCTTTTAAATACAGTATCGTATGATAAATACCTTCAAGGTTAAAGCTCTCATCCAGTAACGCTTTCTTCTTAATCAGCGGGCATCCTTGTTTTATAAGCCAGACGGGGCATAATGTCAGATTATGAACATAATACGGATAAACCCCGCTATTAAAATAATTCGGTATGTAACTGTCGACAACCAGTCCCTCCCTCATGAACCGGTCTGCTAACGTTACTTCATAATTTTTAACGATTGCTGCAATGTCATCCTGACGCTTTATACTGTCAATATACTGCTTGAATACGGTTGATTGAAAAGCTCTTTTTTTCAATACCCAGAAGTAGCTTTGTATGTGATAATTATACTCATCATTTGCACAGATTCCCCAAAAATCACACTGCCTTCGGTCCATTTCCTCAAACATGGGTTTAAATGGATATATCGGAGCATAACAACTGTCATTGCAAAGAACTAATTCTTCAATTATATTTATTAATCCGGTTTTTTCAAGCCATTTTACCCCCCTTTTATAGGAGCCAAAATCATATTCATTATGTCGGCTGCATTGCGCGTAAACAACCAGATTTTTTATCTTATCTATTTCCGTTGGTAAAATAAAATTATCTGTAATAAACACGATTCCGTCTACGACGGTTTGTAATGCCTGTAGATACGAAATGACGGCGTCATTGATTATCCCTTCCATGTCATAGGAAGCGAAAACTGCAATTCTTTTATAATGTAAACTCAAATCACCCAAAACAATTTCAACAGATTTTTCCTGTATATCTTTGTTTTCTAATTTCATTATATGTAATCCCTCGCCAATTCTTGTAACTGCTTTAATGTTTTCGTCTTTTGCCGAAACAAAAATCTTTTTCGTTAAATCAAGACCGTGATTTGAATGATTCTCGCCTATCAAAGTACCTTCTCTCATTAATTCCAGAAGTACAGAACGATAAACGTTGCATATTATTTTATGTTAACCAAAGAACTTCCGCTTCAAAAACAGCCCTCCCTTTTTAATCCAGTTCTGAGGCTCCATGAAAGAAACGTTCTGTTCCTTGTACGCAATCTGATTCTTCTCCAGCCACACGTCCAGTAAGCGCTCGCTCACAAAGCCAAACACCCGGGAGTTATAGGCGTCAAAGGAAGAAATATCCAGCCGTTTTTCCAGTTCAAACAGGATAGCAAACATCCACTGGCAATAGGCATCAAACAGATCCCGCCGCATGACGAACATATTGAACATGTGCGCCCAGGTTCGGTTCATCACCGTGGTAAACGCGGCACTGTATTCCGGATACTTTTTCTGAATGATCCGTTCCGTTTCGTCCAACCCGATGGAAGGATGGGCATGGTTATAGTGACTGCGGTTCGTTTCAATGTAATAATTCCGTTTATCCGCTACCACCACCGGACAGGCAGACAATATCTTTTCCCATTCTTCCCCACCCAGTATCTGGTCTTTTTTTGCTTTATTGTTCCATACTTCCTTACGGGTAAAATACCGACGGTAATGCACCAAGCCGACATAATCCGCCTCCAGATTTTTCCAGGACCAGTACAGACCGGTCAGTTCACAGAAATTTGGATTTTTAGCAGAAATATTGTCGCCTGTGTTGTCTTTCGTATAACCCAGATCCGGTTTGCCTTCCGCTCCTACATGCAACGGCAGGTATACGGAATCCTCCGGCATCCAATATTGTTTGTGTGATGCTATCAGAATTTTAATGTTCATGAAGTGTGTTACCTAATCAAATAGTAATTAAAAAACCTTATTTGTTATTCTCTCTCGGTTTATGATTTCGATACATTTCTTTCATATATCTATCGGGATGAGGCATCGGATGCCTTTTACCCGGCGGTGTACATTTTTCTTCATAACTCCACACATCTTGAACCTTCTGCCAGTCTTCAGGATATAGCTTCTTAAATGTATTAATAAAATCCTCTTCGGTATGGTCGGATCCCAAAATTTGAAAGACCTGTTTAATTTTTTCCTTTTTATTCCTAATAAAAGAACCCATTATTAATTCTCACAAAAAACAATCTGTGTATAATCATAATAACAAATCAATTTCTTATCTTTTTCAACATCCTTCGTATCCATTTGGATTATTTTTCTGCCAGTTCCAACTGTCACGACACATGGTATGCAAATCAAATTCTGCTTTCCATCCTAATTCCCTGTTTGCTTTAGCCGGATCCGAATAACACACAGCAATATCACCGTCACGTCGGGAATCTATCACATAAGGAATTCTAATGCCATTTACTTTTTCAAAAGCGTGAACCACTTCCAACACGCTATATCCTTCTCCGGTACCCAAATTATAAACGGCTACACCGCAATTGTCGGTAATAGCCTGTAATGCTTTTACATGACCGCGGGCTAAATCCACCACGTGGATATAGTCGCGCACACCTGTACCATCTGGGGTATCGTAATCGTCACCATAGACGTGCAACTTGTCCAACTTGCCAACTGCCACTTGGGTAATGTATGGCATCAGGTTATTGGGAATGCCATTAGGATTTTCCCCTATCAGACCGCTGGTATGGGCACCAACAGGATTAAAATATCGCAATAAAACCACATTCCACGGGTGGGAATCCTGATTTTTTACATCTGCCGTGTGCATATCCATCAAAATTTCTTCCAGCATCGATTTAGTCTGCCCATACGGGTTGGTGCAATGACCCTTGGGACAGGTTTCCGTAATCGGAATCTGGGCCGGATTGCCATACACCGTAGCGGAAGAACTGAAAATAATATTCTTACAGCCCTGTTTGCGCATCACGTCCAGCAGCACCAGCGTCCCGTTGATATTATTCTCATAATACTCCCAGGGCTTCACCACCGATTCCCCTACCGCCTTCAGTCCGGCAAAATGGATACAGCAGTCAAAATCGTGCAATGCAAATACCCGGGACAACCCTTCCCGGTCACGAATGTCCACCTTGTAAAAAGGTACAGCCTGTCCGGTAATACTCTCCACCCGACGCAACGCTTCGGGATTGGAATTGGAAAGATTATCCACCACCGTCACAGAGTGCCCTTCCGCAATCAGCTCGATCAGCGTATGGGAACCAATATAACCCGAACCGCCGGTAACTAAAATGTTCATAAAAAACCATCCTTTGTTTAGTTCAATCCTTATTTCCCAAAAAACTTCCGCTTCAAAAACAGCCTACCCTTTTTAATCCAGTTCTGAGGCTCCATGAAAGAAACGTTCTGCTCCTTATAGGCAATCCCATTCTTCTCCAGCCACACATCCAACAAACGCTCGCTCACAAAACCAAACACACGGGAGTTGTACTTTCATTGTAAAAAATCGCTTGCTACATTATATTATACAGCAAGCGGCGGCTTTTGCAAAACCTAACACTATTCTTTTACATATATTCAAGGCTAGGAATAAGAAAAGAACGCCAATCTTGGCGTCCATTTGAAATCTAGGAACATAAACAATTCTGTGGAGTGGTTGACACTATAAACAATCCTGTGGTCGTAATCCCCTATAACGAAATTGTGGTTGATAGTGTCAATAGTTTTGCGCAAATTTTAAAATCCCCTTCAGTCATGAAAACTCCTCATTCTTTTGTCATTATATTTTCATCCAACAGAACGTTTGACAAACATTGAGTAAAAATCATCTATTGTCTGTAAACAAATCGCCCTGCTAATAATCAGCTTTCCCCTTTTTTATAAGTGCGGTCGCTGATGATATATCTTGGTCTTGCCTTCGTCTCCAAATAAATCTTACCTACATATTCTCCAATTACACCTACACTTATGAGTTGTATACCACCTAAAAAACAAATGATACTAACAGTACTACTCCATCCATTAACTGTTCTGCCAAGTAAATTTTCAACTACTGACCAACAAACACCAATAAAACTGAACAAAGCAACCAAAACACCAATCCATGTAATCAAACGAATCGGCTTTATACTTAAACTGGTAATTCCATCCAAAGCAAGACTTATCATTTTGGATAAGGGATAATGACTTTCACCCGCAATCCTTTCATGCCGTTCGTAAAAAACACTGGTAGATTTAAACCCAACTAACGGAAACATTCCCCTCAAAAAAAGATTAACTTCTTTAAAACTACTAAATTCTTGTAATACTCTTGATGATACCAATCTGTAATCCGCATGGTTAAACACGACCTCTGCTCCCATGCAGTTTAACAGTTATAGAAACTTTCTGCTGTAACACGCTTAAAAAAAGTATCTGTATCTCTTTTGCTTCGCACACCGTAAACGATTTCTGCTCCATCATAATATGCATCTACCATTTCATTCATGGCATTTAAGTCATCCTGGCCATCACAGTCAATAGAAATTGTAATGTCACAATTATCTTTAGATTCCATAAGACCAGCTAATACAGCATTTTGATGACCGCGATTACGACTTTGTGAAATTCCTGCAAAATGCCTATCTTTTTCTGCTAAATCACATATAATATCCCATGTTTTGTTAATTTACGGTTATATTTCGCACCCTATTTCCCCAACCAAGGTTCATATTTGCCAAATTCTAAAATATCTGCAATCCTTTTACATGCATGTCCGTCACCGTATGGATTGCAGGCATGGCTCATTGCTTTATAGGCCTCCGGATTCTCTAACAACTCTTTAAAGTTTTTGTAAATGGTTTCTTCATCCGTACCCACTAATCGCAGCGTTCCTGCTTCTACACCTTCCGGTCGCTCCGTCGTATCACGCATAACCAATACTGGGCGGCCATAAGACGGACATTCTTCCTGAATGCCGCCTGAATCGGTCAGGCATAAGTGACAACGGGCTTCAAAGTTATGACAGTCAAACACTTCAATGGGTTCAATAATATGAATCTGTTTGCAATCGCCTAATTCTTCATCCGCGGCCTGACGCACCACCGGATTCATATGAATTGGATAAACTGCCTTGCATTCTGGATGCTCATTCAGTACACGGCGTATGGCACGGAACATATGATGCATAGGTTCACCTAAGTTTTCACGACGGTGGGCTGTAATAAAAATTAATTTTCCGTCCCCAATCCAATCCAATTCCGGATGTTTATAATCTGCGCGGACGGTATGCTGCATGGCGTCAATAACTGTGTTGCCTGTAACATAAATGGTTTCATGATCCTTTCCTTCCCTGATTAAATTATTAGCAGCAACCGGAGTAGGCGCAAAGTTATATTTTGCAATGATCCCTACAGCCTGCCGGTTAAACTCTTCCGGGTAAGGTGAATAAATATTATAAGTACGTAATCCCGCTTCTACATGTCCTACCGGAATCTGTAAATAGAAACAGGCCAGCGCTGTAATAAATGTTGTTGAAGTATCACCATGAACAAGAACAATATCTGGTTTTGCTTCCACTAGAACCGAACGAATCTTCATCAAGATCGTTGCAGAAATATCAAATAAAGTCTGCTTGTCCTTCATAATGGATAAATCATAATTCGGCACAACAGCAAACGTCTCCAAAACCTGGTCTAACATCTGCCGATGCTGACCGGTGACGCAAACAATCGTCTCAATACTTTTTCTCTTTTTTAACTCATTAACCAATGGGCACATTTTTATTGCTTCCGGGCGTGTGCCAAAGACAAGCATAACTTTTTTCATGTTTGATCACCTAAAATGACTTATAAAAATTTATAAAACAGTTTTTGCCAAACAAAGTGCCGATTTAATTGTATCCTGCATGTCGTAATATCTATATTCACCCAACCTGCCGCCAAAAATAACGCGGTTTTCTTTATTTGCCAGTTCTTTATATTTATTATATAAATTTTGATTCTTTTCATCATTAATGGGATAATAAGGATCTATACCGAGGGACCATTCCAAAGGGTATTCTTTTGTAATAACAGTTTTTTCCTGCTTCCCAAACTCAAAATGTTTGTGTTCAATGATTCTTGTATACGGTGTTTCCCTGTCAGTGTAATTAACTACAGCTACTCCCTGATAATTATCCATATCAAGAATTTCATGCTCAAATTTTAAGCTCCTGTATTCCAAGGAACCATAGCAATAATCATAAAAAGAGTCAATTGCTCCGGTAAAAATTATATTTTTAGCTTTTTTGCTATATTCATCTCTGCGCTCCAAAAAATCAATGTTAACTTCAACATCACAAGATGACAGCATTTTTTCAAAAATCTTTGTATACCCCCCCATAGGTATCCCCTGGTAGCGATCGTTAAAATAGTTGTTATCATATGTGAATCTTACCGGTATCCTCTTAATAATAGATTTAGGCAAGTCTTTACAATCCCTGCCCCATTGTTTTTCAGTATAACCTTTTACCAGCTTTTGGTATATATCTGCCCCCACCATTTTTATTACGTGAGTTTCTAAGTTATCTTCCTTTGCTTCATAAGCCTCACATTGTTTTTCTATAATTTCTTTTGCCTCTGTGGGAGTAGAAATATTCCACATTTTGCTAAAGGTGTTCATGTTGAAAGGTAAATTGTATATTTCCCCCTTAAAATTCGCTATGGGCGAATTTATAAAATTATTGAACTCGGCGAATTTTTGGATATAATTCCATATTTCAACATCAGAAGTTCTAAAAATATGCGCGCCATACTTATGTACATTAATATCTTCAATAGTCTCAGTATAGCAATTTCCTCCGATGTGTGTCCTTTTATCAACGACTAAACATTTATAACCTTTAATGGAAGCCTGTTCCGCAAAAACCGCTCCAAAAAGACCTGCACCTACAATTAAATAATCATACATATGAACCTCCGTTCTGCTGCCATTGAACAGTGGCACGCTTAGAATAATTTATTTTTCGTATTCAGCAATTTATTAATTAATCACATTAAAACCCATATTTCTTTTTTTGATACAACCTTATAACCCCATACGGCAATATGCATTTTATTGCTTTTTTTATATAATGAAATAGTTGCAATTTATGATATTCGTCTTTAGTTTCTGAATCTTTGCTGTTTTGCACAGATACTAACGTTTTTATAATTGGTCCATTATTATTTTTTGGAAGGTAAGAGTCAAGTTGATTTAAAATGGTTTTACAATCTCCGTTCTTGCCAAAAATGTATGACATTGATGTTGCGTAAATATTCTCATGAACTGCTAATTTCTTAAGAAATTCCTTCAATTCGTCTAATTTACAAATTTGATCATACATAAAAACCTGACTGTCGACCATCGGAGCAATAAGTTTATTTATAATATAAGCGTTTTTCTCATCAGGCAAAGCTTCATTTTCAATATATTTGATAAGATTAAAAAGTATGCTCTCATGTTCTTTATACTTTTTCATCCAAACCTGAACGGAAACAGACTGTCCTTCTCTGCCAATCATGTATCTGTAAATATCCAGGTCAAAATAAATAATAGTATCTATATTTTTTATCGCAAAAGCATTAAACTCCATATCAACATATGCGCTGTGTTCTGTGATTTTGAATGCAGCCTCTTGCAATTTACAGAGCTTATATGTAGAAGATGCTAATACCGGACCAAATTTGCTAAAAGGTTCTTCTTTCTTTAAAATATCAGAAAACGACATGGTAACGTTTTTTTCCATATCATAGCTAACATACGGCCGTAAAGCTTTGACGTCAATAAATTCATAGGCGGCATCTGTTAACACCAGATCGGAGTCAGTGGTGTTGAGCAATTTTAAAAACTTTATAAAATTAGCAGAATCTACCCAATCGTCTGAATCAATGATTCTAAAATACTTTCCTTTAGCCTGTTTAATCCCCGCATTAATTGTAGAACCATGCCCTCCGTTCTCTTTGTCAATAATTCTGATTTGTTCATGTCTTTCCGCCAATTCTGTTGCGACGTTAAGAGTATTGTCTTTGGACCCATCATTAACAATTAGGATTTCCAATCTATCGCTATCAGGATATTCATAGGGCAACAGCGAGAAAATACATTTTTCAAGACAATCCGCTGCGTTATAAGCAGGAATTAAAACAGTTAATAATATTATATTATCTCTGTAGCACTGATTCATACAACGCCTCCTTACTCTGCTACTTTCCTGTATATGTTCGTTAGCGTGCTAGCCAATTTAGGGGATATTTTGTTTAATAAAAATTTTACTCTGAATAGAAACATACGTTTCTTTACGCCATTAACTAACTCTTTATCATAGGCTTTAATTTGATTATAAAAAATTTCAATTTCTTTGTTATTTTTTCCCATGAAACATAATATGGAAATATGGGTATTAATAATCTGCCCCAACACATGATTAATATATTTTTGCTCTGCTGTTCCTATTAAATCTCTGTAGATAGAGCAAATCCGAATAGTCTCAAAAATAACGCGTTCATGATGCTTATATCTTTTAGCCATATTCTTTTCTGAAATACTTTGTTCAGAATTCCCTACCACATACCTGTAAACATCAAACGGCAAAATCACTATTGTTTTTATAAACAGGATGGGTAATATATTCAACATCACATCTACGTAAAACGTATTTTCCAGAAACTGAATACAGGCCCTTCTCAATACTTTTGTAGAAAAGCATGTAGCTGCCAACGCCATATAGAGCTTTGTTGAATCAATATATTTCAAATCATGAACAAAAAATGGTACAAAATCCGGATATGCAAAATATATAGATTCATATGTATTTTGGTTAACTCTTTGATACGGCATGCATACTGCATCTGCATCTATTGTTTTTAAGGCTAGAACGCTTTTAACAAAGCTATTTGTATCGACATAATCATCCCCATCTATAAATCTAATATACTTTCCATTAGCACTTGCTATTCCAGCATTTAATGTGGAGCCATGACCGCCGTTTTTTTTGGAAATTAGTTTTATGTAATTGTGTTTTTGACAGTATTCTTTTACAATGAACTCCGTATTGTCTGTCGAACCGTCGTTGACAACGATAACTTCTATTAATTCAGCGACAGTATCATCAATCAACGAATCAAGACACCTCTTGATTGTAGACGCAACATTAAATGCAGGTATCACAATTGATAAAATCATATTCTCTGTGCAATGCTGCAAAACATTACACTTCTTCCTTCTTTCTAATGACTTATTGTTTAATTAACTCAGAAATCTTCTCATCATATAAAGCCGCAACTGTTTTAGAATTATAAGTATCATAATACGTATAATCAACATTGCAGCGACGACTGAAAAACTCAATCATTGATTTCGAAATTCCACTTATATCTTCTCTTTCATGAACCATATTGTTTGATCTTTTTAAAATTTCATACGCAGGTGAATCCTTTGCAGTAATACCCAATATCGGTTTGTAATTCCCCATATAGTCTGCTAATTTTGACGCAAAAAAAATATTACTGTCGTACTTGTATTCAAACTTTGCATCTATATGAATAAGACAGTCTGCATCATTCATCATTTTCAGGCTTGTAAAATAATCCACAGGTTCGTGTACAACTATGTTTTCATAGAGCCCCTTAATCTGTATCATGTTTTTAAATTTTTGTGGCATATTACCCACAAAAATAATCAGCATTTTTTCCGCTATCTCCGGAGATGCAGTTTTTATTGCTTCATAAGCTAAAATTATCGGTTCGGGATTTCTATGCAAATCAAGGTATCCGGAATAAAGAAAAGTGTATCTCCCATTTTTATTTTTAATGATATCCTTCTCTTTTTGAATCATATCCGTATCAAAAGAGTGCGGGAGTATTATGCTCTTTTCCTTATACTTATTATAATCTTTATCCAGAGAATATATGCACTGTTTCAAATTAGGAAAAATCAACAGATCTGCTTTTTCAAAGACCTGTTTTTCTAACTTAATCATCCTCATCAAAACATTATTCGAATATAATCCCATATTATTTAAGCAGTTTATCCACGTCCTGGGGTAGTCTAACATGAGTTTTTTGATTCTGCTTGGGATAAACGATCTATCATTCACAACATTAGTAATCTCATATGGATTAAAGCTAATGGGATCTCCAAACGATGCTAACCAACACAAATCAGGTCTTTCCTTTTTAATTCTAAGCGCAATCTCGTGGCTTTCTGGTGGCATCGATCTGGACATCATGAAATTATAGTCATTTGACTTAATAGAATATAAATTGGTACACATGGCTTTCCAATCATCAAAATTGGACGCATTAAATAAATAGCTATGAATATTTTTACTTGTTAAATTTGACTTTACCGTATATCCCCATATAGCTTTATTGGAAGCATATACGTCATATTCATATCGGGAAGATTTCAATAATTTATATGTTACTAAACCCTCTGCAGAAGTTTCCGGAGGAAAAAACCAGCTAAATACTACGCCTTTCATCACTTATACCTCACATGTTATTTGTTTAATGAAATATACAAATCACATATTTGTTTCGCTTCTCCCTGACCTATAATCTTACCGTGTTCCAATATTATAGCTTTATTACAAATTTCCTTAACTTGGTCAATTGAATGTGAAACAAATAATACCGTAGTGCCATTAGCCATCATGCTTTTGATTTTATCCCGGCATTTTTCCTGAAATTTAAAATCACCTACTCCTAAAATCTCGTCTACAATTAATATATCAGGCTTTACCAGCGTTGCAATTGCAAAGGCAATTCGGGCAACCATACCCGAAGAATAATTCTTAAGTGGGACGTCTAAAAAATCCCATAGTTCGGCAAAATCTACTATTTCATTGAATTTTTCCTTTATAAAATCTCTACCATAACCCAATATGACGCCATTCAAAAAGATATTTTCTCTTGCAGTTAGCTCCATATCAAAACCAGCGCCAAGTTCTATTAATGGCGCGATTTTTCCATTAACACTAACGTGACCAGTTGTAGGTTCGATAACGCCCGATATCGTTTTTAATAATGTACTTTTTCCGGCCCCATTTAATCCCAGTATGCCTAAAACATCCCCTTTTTCTACAATGAAAGATACGTCTCTTAAGGCCCAAAATTCTTCAAACAACAATTCTCCTTTAATAATTTTTATTATATATTCTTTCAAACCATTATACTGCTCTTTGCAAAGATTAAATCTGACGGATACGTTATCGACTTTAATTATTTCTTTTCTCATTATTTTCACCACAAATATTAAATATACAATATAAATTCTTTTTTACTTTTATTAAAATAATAGCATCCAAGTAACAATGCCACACAACAATAAAATACACATAACATATGATACTCAAATGATGGAATAATACCATCCAACATTATCATTCTAAAATATTTAATAAAAGCATAGACAGGATTTAATAAAAGAAAACTTCTATATTGTTCGGGAAGAATTGTATCCGGATAAAAAATAGCAGAGAAATAGCTAACTACAGTTAAAAACACCCCATATAAATGAATTGTATCTCTAAAGAAAACTGCCAGTGCTGAAACCAACAGTCCAATGCCAACAGAAAACAAAAACACAAAAACTATTGGCAAAGGAAATAATAAGATGGAAATCGGCGGCAAATATTTAAAATAAATCATCACTATCAGGATAGCAATTATAGAAAAAGACGTATTAAAAAAACTAAAACAAACTTTGGAAAGCGGAAAAACTTGAAATGGAATCTTAACCTTTTTTATAAGTGAACCATTCCCGATTATAGAATATTGAGCCATTACTGTAGACTCTGCATAAAGATTAAATATCAAATTGCCTGCTAAAAAGTAAAGCGGAAACATCTTTATACTGTTTTTAAAAAAAGTTGAAAACAAAGCTGTCGTTACAATCATAAACAGCAATGGATTTAAAACACTCCAGCAAAACCCTAGTATTGATCTTCTATACTTAATCTTCAAGTCCCTCTTAACAAGTTCTTTTAATAATTCCCAATAACGCACACTAACTTCTTTCATGTTGTATTTAGAAGTCACCACCACTTCTGTCCTTTCTTTAGAATTACTACTACTCTTTATTCTCTGCCACAATTCAATATCACATAATAATATTATACAATAATTCTTCGTCTAATTAATGTTTGGTCAACAACTCACTTTTTTCAAAAATTGACCAACATAAATGCCTAAACCATCAAGCTTTTGAGGACTTCAATTTTTCATTTTCGAATTCCTCAACTGCAAGTTTGAATGTTCCA
>Ga0256404_1005559_pt1 | contig 22142 bp, 19 predicted proteins | sample RumenRJG_01DNA_FD_185990 | JGI IMG/M metagenome (GOLD analysis project Ga0256404, IMG submission 185990) | Bovine rumen microbial communities from Lethbridge, Alberta, Canada - RJG_01 | ecosystem: Host-associated > Mammals > Digestive system > Stomach > Rumen | place: Canada: Alberta | collected...
CATTCGCCGCGTCCTGGATCCATCTTGCGCTTACCAATCAGGATCTTTAACTTTCCTTCGTCAAAGCCGAAGATGATACAGTCAACTGACAGCCAGACTTTGGAATGCTCGTTATAATAAGTCATTTATTAAATTTTATAGTTTACCAGAAGTATGCGTAGAAGCAGCTAACAAGGCCAACAACTACTAATGTGCCAACGATATCCCATAGGCCCCAGCTTTCACGAATGCTCTTCTTGAACTCTGGAGTAAAGGTGATAGCATCCACCTGTTCCTTTGAGGGGGCAGGTGTAAAGCAACTGACAACCACCATTAAGATAATAATAACTACAAGCAGCCAGCACTCGAAGATGAGCCAGTTAGTCTGCCAGAACCATGAGGTGGCATCCCAGAAAGCACCATCCATAGCGGCTCTTCCTGAGTCAGTAACGACGTTGGTAATCAATCGAACCATACCAATCAGGAAACCGCCAATCAGACCCCATTCACCAGCCTTAGGCGTGATCTTCTTAGAGAAGATACCCAGTGTGAACACTGCTACCATCGCAGGCGCAATCAGCGACTGTATATCTTGCAAGTAGCTATAGAGGTTGCCCATGTTCATCATGATAGGCATCCATGCCAGACCTAAAAGCACCACAACAACAGTTGCCATACGACCTACGAATACATAGTGGGACTCGCTCATGCCTTTCTTCATCGGTTTGTAGAAGTCCTCTGTAAAGAGGGTCGCACATGAATTGAAGAAAGCTGCCAACGAAGCAACAAGCGCACATACAAATCCAATGGTTACGATTCCCTTTACACCAGCAGGCAGGATGTTCTTCACCATCATAGCGAAAGCACCGTCAGTTGACTCATGGTTGGTGATGTCCATCTCGATGCCGCTTCCTGTCTTCAGTGAGAGGGCATAGGCGATCATACCAGGAATCAGGAACATGAAGCAGGGGAGAATCTTAAAGAAACCTGCAGCGATGGTACCACGACGAGCGCGAGCCATCACAACCTTATTGTCCTCACCAGGAACCTGACCGAGTACACGCTGAACGATATGCTGGTCAGTACACCAGTACCAGAAACCGATAATAGAAGCACCGAGGAATACAACGTAGCCAGGGAACTGCGGATACATCGGGTCGCCAGGATTGGTATGGAACATATGTGTTGTTCCATATCCCTCATGGGCGGCGTTACAAGCAGCCATCATGTTGGCCCAACCCTGAGTGATACTGCCGTCACCAAGTGCGGAGAGACCAAGGAAGAGTACGAGGAACGAACCGATAATAAGAATAGGTGTCTGGATGGAAGACAGTGTCATCACACCCTTCATACCACCAAATACGGTGAAGACGGCTGTGATGGCGATCAGACCGATAGCGCCGTACCAGAAAGGAATGCCGAGGAGGTACTTAAAGAAGATACCACCAGTAAAAGCAGTAACAGATACCTTTGTGAGCACATAGGCAACAAGGGTAATGATAGATAGCCAAGAACCCGTACGCTGTGTGTAGCGGAACTTCAGGAAATCGGGCATCGTGATAATCTTTCCCATCTTGTTGATCAGCAACTGATAGAAAGGTACAAAGAGCCATCCGAGAATCAGTATCATCCATCCTTGCATCTCCCAGTGGGCCATACCTACACCGTCCTTGGCACCAGTACCGGCCAGACCTACGAGGTGCTCAGATCCGATGTTAGCGGCAAAGATTGCCATACCGATTACATACCACGGCTCACCTTTACCAAAGAGGTAAGCCGATGAGTCTTCACCCTGCTGGGCTTTCTTGTCTTTCCAAATGGCATACCAGACAGTTGCCACTACACCTACCAGACCGATTGCAAGAATTACCCAATCGAGCCAGATAAATTCATTTGAATTCCAATTCATTGTTTAGTTGTTTTATTAGTAATTATTTGATAGAGAATTTATATGCTGCATGGCTATAGTATTTCTCTCCAGGGTTTAATGTGGGCTGTACCCAGTCTGGATGATTTGGAGAATCGGGATACTTTTGACTTTCCAGACAAACGCTGACATGCTTGGGGTAGGTGAGACCGTGCTTACGTGGAATCTTGGCGTCAGCTCCTACACCCTGGAAATTTCCACTATATACCTGTACACCAGGTTCGTTAGTAAACATCTCCATAAAGATACCTGTCTTGGGAGAATAAAGGCTGGCACAAACCTGAGTATCGTCACCCTTACCGTCCTTGAATGTGTTCAGGCAGAAATTATGATCGTAACCCGTAGCATTCTGAATCTGGTCGAAATCAGAATGGATGCTGTCGCCAATGGCGTGTGGGGTACGGAAATCCATAGGTGTACCCTCTACAGACTTAATCTCACCAGTGGGGATATACAACTTGTCACTTGGTGTGAAGTTGTCGGCATTCACATAGAGCACCATGTCATAACCGGGTTGGGTGAAATCACCGTTGAGGTTATAGTAGTTATGATTGGTCTGATTGATGATTGTCGGCTTGTCAGTCTCAGCTTCCCAAGTCATATCCAGCACATTGTCGTCAGTGAGCTTATAGGTGGTAACAGCCATTACTTTACCCGGGAATCCGTTCTCACCGTCTTTCGCAATGATAGTCAGTCTTAGGATGGAATCACCAATCTGCTCGGCCTCATATACCTGATGCATCCAACCGGTATTACCGCCGCCATGCAGACAGTTAGGACCATCGTTCTTCTTCAGTTGATAGTCGGTGTCATTGAGGGTGAACTTTCCCTCTTTGATACGATTGGCATAGCGGCCTACACTTGATCCGTAGTCTGACGGGGTGTTGATGGTGTCGGCATACTGGGCAATGTTGTCAAAACCGAGTACAACGTCTGTTGGCTTACCATCCTTGTCGGGAACACAGAGAGATACGATACGTCCACCGTAGTTGGTGATGCAGACTTCCATCCCATTGGCGTTCTTCAACGTGTAGAGTTTGACGGGCCTGTTCTGAATCGTTGTGTCGAACTTTGCTGCGTCAAGTCCTGATGTTGTCAACTGTGGTGCCTTTGGGGCAGATGAACATGAGAATAACAATGCAACTGCACCGATTCCCATACAGATAGTTTTTAGTACTTTCATCTTTACTTGTTTTAAGTTGTTTTGATTATGCGATATAATTTTGGGTGTAAAATTACAATTTATTTTTGAACTAGCAAATAAATAACACAAAAAAATAGCGGCAAAAGTGTATTTTTTACACCTTACCGCCATTTTTAACTTTTGTAAACACCAAAACTGTGTTTACTTAGGTCTGGGTTAGCATATTTTGCGTGAGCCGTCACCAATGACTACATCATAGACTTTAGGCTCATGACCATACTTCTCATTGAAACGTTTCTTGGCATCAGCAATGAACTTGGTATAGAGATCATTGCGTACAAGGTTGATGGTGCAACCACCAAAACCACCACCCATAATACGTGAACCTGTTACACCGTTCTCCTTGGCAACTTCGTTCAAGAAGTCGAGCTCTTCACAAGATACCTCATAGTCCTTCGACAGACCTTCATGCGTCTTGTACATCATCTCGCCAACCTTCTCGTAGTCACCTTCGTTCAGGGCATCGCAGACTGCCAACACGCGATCTTTCTCCCCAAGGACGAACTTTGCACGCTTGTAGTCCTCCTCGCCTACCTCTGCACGAACCTCATCAAGTTGTTCCCAGGTGCAGTCACGCAGGGTCTCAAACTTACCCTCCGGATGCTTGGCCTGAATGTGCTTCACTACGTTCTCGCATGAGTTACGACGGTCGTTGTAGGGTGAACCTGCCAGCTGGTGCTTTACCACAGAGTCGAGCAATACCAGACGATAGCCATCGGGCTTGAAAGGGAAATACTCAAACTCACGGCTACGGCAATCCAGACGCATCAGACAGCCTGACTTACCAAAGACAGAAGCAAACTGATCCATGATACCGCAGTTAACGCCGCAGTAGTTGTGCTCTGTAGCCTGACCTGCCAACACCATATCCCATTGGGATACCTTGTTGTCACCGAAGATGTCGTTCAGGCCATAGGCAAAACAACTCTCCATGGCAGCTGACGACGACATGCCGGCACCTAAGGGTACATCACCAGCAAAGGCGATGTTGAAGCCCTTCACAGGTACACCGCGCTTTTTCATTTCCAAGGCGATACCATAGATATAACGGGCCCAAGATGTCTTCGGACCATTAGGATCACTTAACTTGAAATCTACACGATCTTTCAGGTCGATAGCGTAAGCCATCACGGTATCTTCTGTGCCATTGGCGCGCATCTCTGCCATCACCCCCTTGTCTACAGCACCAGGAAACACAAAACCGCCATTGTAGTCTGTGTGCTCGCCGATGAGGTTGATACGTCCGGGAGAAGCATATACGTTACCCGTCTTGCCATCAAAGTGTTTGATGAAACGGCTTCTTACAAATTCAATATCCATTATAATATATTAATAAGGTGAATAATCAGTCAACGGGAATCTCTGGGTTCACGTTCTTGCAGCCGATGAGGGCGTAGTAGAACATATAGGCTACTGCTAAGAAGTAGACGAAGTAGCTGGGCATGTATCCGAAGATGTCGGCGAAGAAATTCTGTACCACGGGCAGAACGCCACCGCCTACTACCATCATCATGAAGATACCTGATGCCTGGGCGGTGTATTTGCCGAGACCCTCGGTAGCCAGATTGAAGATGGAAGCCCACATCACAGATGTAAACAGACCGCAGAGCACAAGCAATAAGGCTGTCAGAGGTACTGTTGTTGAAGTGATGGATCCCTCGAGAATCGAGATGAGCGGCATGCTGACGGTCACAGACTTTGGGGTGAAGATGGCTACCAGGATGAGGATCATGCAGGCGAAGGTGGCAATCAGCATCAGCGTGCGCGACGATACCTTGGCAGCAATGAAACTGGAGCACAGACGACCCACGAGCATCAGCAGCCAGTACATGGCGGCCACAGCACCACCGATGGTGGCGGCATTGAGCACACTCTCAGGATTTGTCCAGGCACCGTTGGCTGTAGTGTCAGACAGATAGAAGTTCAGGCCTCCGGGGATACCCACCTCAACGCCTACGTAGACGAAGATGGCGATCACACCGAGCAGACAGTGGCGGAACGACCAGGGGGAGTGCTCGAAGACCGTGTCGGCTGTCACTTTACCCATCTCAGGATCCTTGATTGGTATGAAGAGCAGGGCTACGAAGGCTGCGGCGAAGACAGTCATCGCGATATACATCACGAGGTTCACGTCGGCCATCTGTGTGGAAGCTGTCACCGTTCCAATAAGTGCACCCACGAGCATCGGGGTCATCGTTCCGGCCAATGAGTTCAGCGTACCACCAATCATATTCAGCTGGTTACCACGGTTACCGCCACCGCCGAGCAGGTTCAGCATCGGGTTGACGACAGTATTGAGGATACACACAGCGAAACCTGAGATGAATGCGCCGAAGAGGTAGATGCAGAAGCCAGGGATACCTCCTGAGAAACCTGAGAGGTACTGGATGAACACACCGATAAAGCCTACGGCGATACCGATAAGGGCTGTTTTCTTATATCCGACCTTCGTGAGCATCTTACCTGCAGGGATTCCCATGAACAGGTAGGCGAAGAAGTTCATGAAGTTACCCATGATTCCGAGCACGTTGGAACCGCCGATTTCAGGCTGGCTCTTCCAGATGACTCCAATGGGTGCGCCAAGATTCGTCACAAACGAAATCATGGCATAGAGGAACATCATCGTAATGATGGCAATGATGCTTCCGTTCTGTTTTTGATTACTCATACGAATATAGTTGTGCTAGTTTTTGATTACTCGACCACACCGAAACGATAAATCGTCTTCTGCTTGTAACGCTGACCGGGATTCAGCACAACGCTGGGGAAATAAGGACGGTTAGGTGTATCGGGGAAGTGCTGTGCTTCGAGGCATACGGCAGAGCGATAGGGGAATGTGCAGCCGTTGGCACCCTTATAGCCTGTAGCAAAGTTGGCAGTGTAGAGTTGCATTCCAGGCTCAGTGGTGTAGCACTCCAGTGTACGACCGCTCTTGGGCTCAGTGATTCTTGCTGCAAAGCTCAACTCACCTTCTTCGTGCTTGTTCAGCACATAGTTGTGGTCGTAGCCATGACCGAACTTAATCTGCTCGTTGTCGGCATTGATCTCCTTACCGAAGGTCTTTGGTTTGCGGAAATCAAACGGTGTTCCTTCCACCTTCAGAATCTCACCAGTAGGAATAGCGGTGGCATCGGTAGGCAGATAGAAGTCGGCATTGATCTCACAGATTTGATCCTCGATAGTAGGAGTGGGATCAGCAGCACCAGCCAGACAGAAGAAGGCGTGATGTGTGAGGTTTACGATAGTCTTCTTGTTGGTGGTAGCCAGATACTCAATGATGAGTTCGTTGAGGTCGGTGAAGGTGAACTCCACAGTCACGTCCAACTCGCCGGTGTAACCTTCCTCACCATAAGAGGATATACGATGCAGTGCTAATGCACGGGGACCCATCTGACGGGCATCCCATACCTTGGCGTTGAAACCTACGGTACCACCATGCAGATGGTTGGGACCATCGTTGAGAGCCAACTGATAGTCTTTGCCATTCAGCGTGAACTGTCCTTTACAGATGCGGTTACCCCAACGGCCAATCAGCGTTGAGAGATAAGGCTCGTTGCCGCTCATCAACTGCTGGATACTGTCGTGTCCCTGAATAACGTTAGCTACTTTACCGTCTTTTCCTGGAACCATAATAGCGCAGATAGCACCTCCGTAGTTAGAGATTGCCACTTCGTAACCTTTACGGTTTCTGAGAATGTACAAATCGGTTTTTTTACCGTTGATAGTGGTCTGGAAGTTTTCTCTCTTCAGACCACAGAGATTCGCTGTTTCTGTTATGTTTGCCATATCTTAAAAGTTTTAAGTTACGTATTTTTTGCAAAGTAACAGAAAAAAAAGCAAATGGAAGAAAAATCCAACAAAAAAAATGTTTCTTCTGTATTAAAAAACGCTAAATGCAGTTTTTAAGGAACTCTGCAACCACATAACTGCTACCTCCGATGAACACAAAGTCTTTTTCTGAGGCTGCTTTTTGTGCAGCATCATAAGCACTCACGACATCAGGATAGGCCTCGCCCAGAAGTCCGAATTCTGTACCGTACAACTTCAGTACACCCTCGGAGACGGCACGTTTGTTGTTGGCCTTCGTGTAGTAATAGGTGGCATCTTTAGGCAACAGGGCCATCACGCCTTGGATATCCTTATCGTCCACCATACCGAATACGATATGACGGTGTTTGCAGCGTATAGCCTTCAGTTGTTCACTTAGATAAGTCCAGCCTGGCACGTTATGTCCTGTGTCACAGATTGTCAACGGACGTTCCTTCACCTTTTGCCAGCGCCCCTTCAGGCCTGTCAGGTCGCAAACGTGCTTAAATCCTTCCCTGATCTCTCTGTTCTTACACGGCTCTTCGGGCATCGTATGGACAGGGTACATCAGCCCGATCTCTTCTAGTCTTCTGATGGCGCAGAGAATCGTGTTGGCGTTTTTTTTCTGATAAATGCCGGCGAGTTCTCCTTCTAGAATACCATCGTGCACGGTGTGATAGAGCAGCCCTTCAACAGTAGAGGTGCAGTCGATAACCTCATGCTGATCCTCTGCATAGGTGATAGGCGCACTGACTTCGGCAGCCATCACGTCAAAGATCTGGCGTGTCTCCTCTGTGGCCTCGCCGATGACAACCGGTATCCTGGGCTTGATGATGCCGGCCTTCTCCATCGCAATCTGTTCCAAGGTGCTGCCGAGGAACTGCGTGTGGTCAAGGCCGATGTTGGTAATGACGGAGAGGGTGGGGGTGATGATATTCGTGCAGTCCAGTCTTCCACCCATGCCAGTCTCAATGACAGCGATATCCACAGCCTTGTCCGCAAAATACTTAAACGCCATTGCCGTCACCAACTCGAAAAAGGTCGGCTTCAAGGGCTCGAAGAATGACTTCTCATTCTGCACGAAGTCTATTACATAGTCTTCGGGGATGGGGTTGCCATTGATACGGATACGCTCAGAGAAATCCATCAGATGAGGTGAGGTGTAAAGCCCTACCTTATAGCCACACATCTGCAGGATAGCGGAAATCGTATGGGCACAGGAGCCCTTTCCATTGGTGCCGGCAATGTGGATGGTGCGATATTTGCGATGGGGGAATCCGAAATGCTCATCGAGCTTTACGCTGTTCTCCAATCCCTCCTTGTAACCGCTGGCCCCTTGCTGCTCGAACATGGGCAGTTGGCTATACAGATATTCACACGTCTCCTTGTACGTCATACGCCGTCTCCTCCTTTCTCCTTATCTTTAATTGAAATAGTTCTTGAAACGCTGGAAGATGGAATCCTTCGTCTGTTTGTCGCCCTTGAAGTTGTCGCTGTCGCGGAACTGCTCAATGGCAGTCTTCTCTTCACGACTCAACGTGCGGGGCACATAGACACTGATGTTCACCACGAGGTCGCCCTTGCCGCTACCATAGCCTTGAACGGCGGGAAGACCCTTGCCGCGCAGACGGATGGTCTTGCCGGGCTGCGTGCCGTTATCCATCTTCACCTTCAGCTTTGTGCCGTCGATCGTGGGGATCTCCACTTCTCCGCCAAGAGCCGCCGTGGGGAAGTCCAATAGTAAGTTATAGATCAGATCGTTGCCGTCTCGTACGAACAGTTCATGTTCTTCCTCCTCGATAAACACTTGGATGTCGCCGCTGATACCATTGTGTTTGCCGGCATTACCCTTGCCTGGCACATTGACAACCATACCTTCGGCTACACCAGCGGGGATACTGATCTCAACCACTTCCTCGCCCTTTTTCACACCAGAACCGCCACACTCATGACATTTGTTCTTGATCACCTGACCTTCACCGCCGCAGACAGGACAGACGCTCTGCTGCTGCATCATGCCGAAAATGCTCTGGGTGGTGTGGGTGATGACACCCGATCCGTGACAGGTCTGACAAGTCTCTTTGCCGCTGCCGTCCTCTGCACCTGAACCATGACAGTGTTCACAGGGCACATCCTTGCGCACCTTGAACTTCTTGGTGACACCCTTGTTGATTTCCTCCAGGGTGAGTTTTACCTTCAGACGCAGGTCACTGCCGCGATGCTGCTGCGGACGACGCGAACCGCCGCCGAAACCTCCGAAACCGTGACCACCGAAGATGTCGCCGAACATAGAGAAGATATCGTCCATATTCATGGAAGCACCGCCGAAACCGCCGAAGTCGAAGCCGTTGCCCATATTCGGACCGTCAAAACCGAATTGGTCATACTGCTGACGAGTCTTAGGGTCGTGCAACACGTTATAAGCTTCTGCAGCCTCCTTGAATTTTTCCTCGGCTTCCTTGTCGCCGGGGTTACGGTCGGGGTGATACTTGATGGCTATCTTTCGATAGGCTTTCTTGATCTCATCTTCTGAAGCGTTTTTCTCAACGCCCAGCACCTCGTAGTAATCTCGTTTCTGTGCCATATTATTGTCCAACTGCCACCTTTGCGTGGCGAATTACTTTATCATTCAGTTTATAGCCTTCCTGTAGGCAGTCGATCACCTTGCCTTTCTTGTCCTCGCCCATGCCTGGTACCATGGCCACAGCCTCATGCACGTCGGTATCGAAGTCAGCATCCTTGGTGTCAATCTTGCTGACACCCTGTGACTCCAGCGTCTTCATAAATTTCTGGTGGATAAGGGCCATTCCCTCACGCAGCACCTCGGGATCGTCAGTCTTTGCACCGTTCTCGATGGCGCGCTCCATATCGTCGATGATGGGTAAGATGGCAGTGATCACCTTCTCGCCACCGTTCAGGATCAGTTCGGCACGCTCCTTTAGGGTGCGCTTGCGGTAGTTCTCAAACTCAGCCACCTTATAGAGCAACTGTGTCTTCAACTCCTCGATCTGTGCCTGGGCTTTCTCCAGCGGATCTTTCTCTTCTTCAGCGTCCTCGGCTGCAGTTTCTTCTGCTACAGTCTCTTCTGATGTGTTTTCTTCGGCATCTGCCTCTTTGGCAGTCTCTTCAACAGGAGCCTCGTCCAGAGTCTCCTCTCCCTCAATGTTGATATCTTTTTCTGTCATAATAGCAATGTTTTAACGTTCTGAAGATTTCTATGCAAATTTCGTGCCATTAACTGTACAACTCAGTTTTCTTCTCCTTGATGGCCTCGTCGTAGATGTAGTCATCGTAGGTCATCAGTTTGTCGATGGTGCCCTTCGGCGTCAGTTCGATGATGCGGTCGGCCACAGTGTTAATGAACTCATGGTCGTGTGAGGCAAAGAGAATATTACCCTTAAACTGGATCAGGTTGTTGTTGAAGGCCTGGATACTCTCAAGGTCAAGGTGGTTCGTGGGAGTGTCCAAAATCAGACAGTTCGCGTTCTTCAACTGCATACGGGCAATCATACAACGCATCTTCTCACCTCCAGAGAGTACATTCACGTGCTTCAGCACATCCTCCTCCTTGAAGAGCATACGACCGAGGAACGACTTCATCGTCACCTCGTTGCCCGGACCCCACTGAGAGAGCCAATCCACGAGGTTCATCTCACTCTGGAAGAACTCAGTGTTGTCGAGTGGGAGATAGGCGGTAGTGATGGTGACGCCCCATTTATAAGTACCTGCCTGCGCCTCACGATTGCCGTTGATGATCTCAAAGAGGGCAGTCATTGCCTTGGGGTTATGACTCAGGAAGACAGTCTTCTGTCCCTTCTCAATGGTGAAGTTCACGTTGTCGAAGAGTACAGTGCCGTCGGCATCTACAGCCTTCAGGCCCTCCACTTCGAGAATCTGCGTACCAGGCTCACGCTCCATCGAGAAAATGATACCTGGATACTTACGTGTAGAAGGTGTGATCTCCTCTACGTTCAACTTCTCCAGCATCTTCTTTCGTGAGGTCGTCTGCTTTGACTTCGCCACGTTAGCAGAGAATCTGCGGATAAACTCCTCCAATTGCTTTTTCTTCTCCTCAGCCTTCATCTTCTGGTTCTGAGCCTGACGCAGCGCCAACTGCGAACTCTCATACCAGAAAGAGTAGTTTCCGCTGAAGAGTGTCACCTTACCGAAGTCGATATCGACGGTCTGCGTAGAAACGGCATCGAGGAAGTGACGGTCGTGGCTCACCACGAGTACACACTGCTCCAGATTCGACAGGTATTCCTCCAACCACTGCACCGTGTCAAGGTCGAGGTCGTTAGTGGGCTCGTCGAGCAACAGGTTGTCGGGGTGTCCGAAAAGGGCCTTGGCCAACATCACACGCACTTTCTCATTGTTTGAGATGTCCGACATCTGCTTATAGTGCTGCGCCTCCTGCACGCCGAGGTTCTGCAACAACTGGGCGGCTTCGCTCTCAGCCTCGTAGCCGTTCATCTCGGCAAAGGCCATCTCAAGTTCTGCGGCTCGGTTGCCGTCCTCCTCAGTCATTTCGGGCTTGCTGTAGAGGGCTTCACGTTCCTTCATGTTGTCCCACATGGGCTTGTGGCCCATCAGAACGGTGTCCATTACGGTAAATTCGTCGTATTTGAAGTGGTCCTGTTCAAGCACGCTCAGGCGCTCGCCAGGTTGCATCTCTACGGTTCCCTTGTTGGGTTCCAACTCGCCGCTGATGGCGCGGAGTAGGGTAGATTTGCCGGCACCGTTGGCACCGATAATGCCATAGATATTGCCACTTGTAAACTTCAGGTTCACGTCCTTGTAGAGAACCTTCTTGCCAAACTGTATCTGCAAGTTTGTAACTGTAATCATCTCTTTTCTATACCTTATTTAATGTAATTGGGCTGCAAAGGTACGAAAAAAAACTGATACTTCCAAATTTTCTACAACATTCCTTTGGTTGAGGGCAGTTCGAAGTGGTAGATATCGCGGCGTACAGCCATCTTCAGGGCTCGCGCAAGGGCTTTGAAGATACCTTCTATCTTATGGTGTTCGTTCTGCCCCTCGGCCTTGATATTCAGATTCATCTTTGAAGCATCACTGAGGCTCTTGAAGAAGTGTAAAAACATTTCTGTTGGCATCTCACCGATCTTCTCGCGTTTAAACTCCGCATCCCATACCAGCCAAGGACGACCTCCGAAGTCTAATGCTACCGAACAGAGACAGTCGTCCATTGGCAGACAATAACCATAACGTTCAATGCCTCGCTTGTTGCCTAATGCCTGAAGGATGCACTCGCCCAAAGCGATGGCGGTGTCTTCAATTGCGTGGTGCTCATCCACCTCCAAGTCGCCTTTCGTGTGGATGGTGAGATCCATCATACCGTGCTTACCGATCTGCTCCAACATGTGGTCGAAGAAGCCCAGTCCCGTCTGGATGTCGCACTTGCCTGTACCGTCGAGATTTACTTTGATGTGTATATCTGTTTCTTTGGTCTTTCGACTGACTTCTGCGATGCGTTCACCAGCAAATAGAATTTCTGATATTTTGTTCCAAGTGATATGTTTGTCACTTAGAATCAGTGATTTACAGCCAATGTTTCGAGCAAAGATTCTGTCTGTTTCCCTGTCACCGATGACGTAACTGTTGGCAATATCGTAGTCGGGATTATTGATGTACTTCTCTACTAGTCCGATGTTTGGTTTGCGGGTAGGTGCATTGTCCTCAGGGAAGTGCGGGTCGATCAGAATGTCGTCGAAGGTGATTCCCTCTCCGGCAAGTGTCTGAAGGATGAAATTGTGGACGGGCCAGAAGGTGTCTTCGGGGAAAGATGCGGTGCCTAATCCGTCCTGGTTGCTGACCATGACAAACTCGAAATCAAGTTTCTCACGGATGAAACTGAGGTTACGGAATACACCATCGACAAACTTCAGTTTCTCGAAACTGTCGATCTGTTCATCGGCAGGTTCCTCAATGAGGGTGCCGTCACGGTCTATAAATAAGATTCGTTTCATAGGTCTCTTTAATTTCTGTCTTATTGAATTTTTGTCGTTCATTTTCGTGTTGTATAATCGAACCTCGCATCATATATAATGGTCCGATTACCGATTGCCAGACGTAGGCCTGAAGGAAACCTGCAATGAGGAATACCACCAGTGTGAGCCATTTCACGTAGTCGGGCATGCCGCTGGGATCGCCCGAGAGAACACCTGTCTGATCCAGCCAGTTGGCTGCCATCATGATGATCATCGGTAGCGAGGTAAGCATGATGAAGACTGATACAGTAACAAGACACACGATGCCAATGATGAGTAACATGCCTGTGTGCCGAAGCCAGTTCTTGAAAGGGATTCGCTCGGTAGCCTCCAGCAACTGACGTTTGCGTAGTCTCCGCCATGCAAGGATTAGCAAGAGTAATACTGCCAGTGTTGCCAACAACAAGCCTGCTAACGTCAGGTTAAGCGAGAGAAGTATTGGCATGGCTGAGGCGGCTGCCGACAGAACGGCAAACAAAATGGCTATCAGCCAAGTGGCTTTGAAAATCCGCTTGAAGTGGGAGAAGTAGAAACGGTATCCGTCGCGAATGCAAGCCCTACTGCTCCTGCTCTTGAAAAGGATATTTTCGTTGTCTTTTTCCATCGTCTGATTGATTTTTGTGTGCAAAGTTACTATTTTTTTATTTTATTTCGTATCTTTGCAGCAAAATTTTGCGTTATGAAGCAATTAAAGTGGGGTTTCATCGGTTGTGGTGAAGTGACAGAGAAGAAGAGCGGCCCTGCCTTCAGTGAGGTTGAGGGTTCGAGTGTCGAGGCTGTGATGAGTCGTTCGGAGCAGCGGGCACGTACTTATGCTATCACCCATGGTATCCGAAAGTGGTACACCGACGCCCAGGAGATCATCGACGATCCTGATGTGAACGCCATTTATGTGGCCACGCCCCCTTCGAGTCATGCCACCTATGCTATTATGGCGATGAAAGCCGGCAAACCTGTGTATGTGGAGAAGCCTCTTGCGGCCAGTTATGAAGACTGTGCCCGTATCAACCGCATCTCCGAGCAGACGGGCATCCCTTGTTTTGTGGCCTATTACCGCCGTTATCTGCCTTATTTCCAGAAGGTGAAGGAGATTGTGACAAGCGGACGCATCGGTAAGATCATCAACGTACAGATACGTTACACAGAGCCACTTCGTGCGACTGATGCTGAGGCGATCAAGAACGGTACGCCCCTGCCTTGGCGACTCCAACCTGAGATTGCCGGTGGAGGCTATTTCTACGATATGGCGCCCCATCAGCTCGACATGCTGCAGGATATCTTTGGTGTGATCCTCGAAGCCCGTGGCATCCACGCCAATCGTGGTGGCTATTATGAAGCAGAGGATTCCGTGAGTGCCTGTTTCCGTTTTGAGAACGGACTACCAGGTAGCGGCTCGTGGTGCTATGTGGCCCATGAAAGTGCCCGTGAGGACTGTATCGAGATCATCGGCACAGAGGGCCTGGTGAGTTTCTCTGTCTTCGATTATAATCCCATCCGCTTGCAGACTAGTGAGGGCGATGAACGTATCACGGTGCCTAATCCGCCCTATGTGCAGTATCCGATCATCAAGAATGTGATAGAACATCTGCAGGGGTTGGCTATCTGCACCTGTACGAGTGTATCGGCAACGCCAGTCAACTGGGTGATGGATCGTATATTAGGAAAACTCTGAGTAGAAACAGGTGAGGAGACTGTTGTGGATATGGATGCTGATGGCTGCTGTCATTGTGGCCAGGGCGAGTGGGGATGAGAAAATCCCTACCGTGGATGCAACACCTCCCGACACGATAAAACATAGTGAACTTCATGCGCTGGGTGAGAAGATCCGTCAGACGATCAAGGAGACGGTCCGTGGTTTCGACAGAACGAACGATGATTATATCGAACCCCAGCACTTTGAGTTTACGGTGATGATGCAGGTGACGCGCACCTTTGAGAGTTTTGACCTGAGTAGCGATAACCAGAATATCCGCCTGTCTCCCGACGGTCTGACAAAGATAGGACCATACTTCGGCTGGCGCTGGTTCTTCTTCGGCTACACGTTCGATATTAAGAACCTGAGTTTCGGAACTGGTGGCTTGCGGAAGGAGTTTGATCTCAGCATCTACTCTTCACAGATCGGCGTAGATCTCTTCTATCGGCGGTCTGGCAGTGACTATAAGATACGGGATGTGAAACTGGGAGGACTGGACAGTGACCTCTTTGAGGATATGCCTTTCTCGGGCATGACATTGGGTATCACTGGCGTGAGTGCCTATTATATCTTCAATCACGGGCACTTCTCCTATCCGGCTGCCTTCAGTCAGTCCACCTGCCAGAAGATCAGTTGCGGCTCATGGCTGGCTGGTGCAGGTTATACGAATAACACGCTTGACCTGGACGACGAGGCACTCAAAAATGCACTCGAAAGCAGAATGCCGAAGGGACAGACGGTGGAACTTGACAGTAGTATGATGTTTAACCACATCAGATATAACGATTTCATGCTCTCAGGCGGTTATGCCTACAACTGGGTGTTTGCCAAGAACTGGCTATTTTGCGCGAGTGGACAGTTGGCCATTGCCTATAAGACGAGTTATGGACGGATGGCGAATGAGAAGAAGGGCTTCGATATCGGGAAGGTGAATCCTGATATTGTGGGACGCTTCGGACTGGTGTATAACAATACCCGCTGGTATGTGGGAGCGAGTGCCATCCTGCGCACGAACAACTATCGCACCTCGCGCTTCAGGGCCAACAATGTGTTTGGTTCGCTGAATGCCTACATAGGCTATAATTTTATGTTGAAGGATAAATATAAGAAAAAGAAATGAAACGATATCTGTTCTTGTTGATGACGATCTTACCGCTCCTCGGCTATGCCCAGGAAGAGGGTGGGGTATGCTATCAGCAGAGTGACAGTCTGACGATCTGCCGATTACTCGACGAAGCACATAGTCTGCCGCGTACCACGAACTTCCCGCTGTTCTTTGCCAGAAAGTTCTTGGGGATTCCCTATGTGGCCCATACACTTGAAGTCAATGATGACGAACGGTTGGTGGTGAACACCCGTCAACTGGATTGTACGACGCTGGTGGAAACGGTGACAGCCCTGACCCTCTGCGCCTATCGCCATCTTTTCACGTGGCGCGACTATCTGAATGCGCTCACAGCCATGCGGTATCGTAACGGAAGAATTGAGGATTACACGAGCCGTATCCATTACTTCACAGAGTGGATCACACTGAATTCGGAGGCAGGCATCGTGACGGAGATCCAGGCGCCTAATCCACCATTCTCTGCCGTCCAGCATGTCAAGGTAAACTATATGAGTCAGCATCCGCAGGGTTATAAGGCACTCAAGGCGCATCCTGAGTATGTGGCTGCCATCCGTGAGATGGAACAGCAGGTCACAGGTGGACGCTTCCGTTATATCCCCAAGCAGATGGTTAGGAATCAGGCGTTGCTCCGTCAGGCCGTCAATGATGGCGACATCATTGCCATCACCTGTAAGAAGGCAGGTCTCGACATTGCTCATCTTGGTTTTGCGGTTTGGAAAGACGGCAACCTGCATCTGCTCAATGCCTCTATGCTGCATAAGAAGGTGGTCGAGGAGCCCATGACGCTCTATCAGTACCTGCAGCAGCACAGCACCCATACGGGTATCAGAATTATCAGAATCTTAAAGTAAGAACTTAACCAGATAGAAATTATGGAATTACCTGATTTTATGAGTTATGCCAACAAATTCTCGCAGTCGGAATTTGTAGAAAAAATCTCCCGTATCGCCAAGCGAGCGGGTTCGAAGTTGGTGTATGCCGCCCTGATCCTTTATTATACGCTTCAGAGCGATCGCGTCAGCAAGACTGACAAGGCTATCATTATTGGAGCCTTGGGTTATATGATCAGTCCGCTTGATGTCATCCCTGATGCCATCCCCATTGCAGGTCTTACTGATGACTTCGCCGTGCTGATGTATGTGCTGAAGAAGGTGTGGACAGATATTGATCCTACCATCATCGAACAGGCCAAGGAGAAACTCTCCAAGTGGTTTGATGAAGAGGAGATCTGTGAAGTCACGGATATCTTCAAGGACAACGACGTGTAGAGGATACGAAAAAGGCTGGTGGAAATTTCCATCAGCCTTTTGCTTTCTTCTGGAGGTGCCTGGCGGATTCGAACCGCCGTGGACGGTTTTGCAGACCGTAGACTAAGCCACTCATCCAAGGCACCATTCCTAATTGCGGGTGCAAAGGTAGGCATAATATTCGAGATAGCCAAATTTTTAGACTACTTTTTATGCCAGCAATCTGCTTTTTTCTTCTTTTGGGCTTGTTTCTGTGCTTTTAGCGGGCATCCGGCACAGCCATAACAGGGGTCTCCAGCACTTCGGAATACCCGATAGATACGCCAACCGCCATAACAGAGGGCTGCCAGAAGCGCAATGACAACTGCGATTTCCTGCATTACAACTTGGAGAGTTTACGGAGCATCACCTTGTTGATGACCAGCATACGATGGCTGGTCTTCTCGATGTCCTCACGTACATTATTTATATTATTAAAGAAATCGCTGAAGGCATTCAAGAGGAAGTTGGCCTCACCTGTATCCTCTTTCTGTTCCGGATTCGTCAGGATGCGGATACCCTGTGGTTCGATATGCACATCGATGTCTTTGCCCGTCATGATCGGGTCGCCGTCGTAGTGGATAGCCCCCGGCTCACTGCGTGTGATATGTAGGCGCTTGGTACGGAAAGTCTTGATCTTCGAGTTGTTGCCCAGTGTCTTCATAAAGAGGTCGGCAGCTATCTGCGGTGCGTCGAGCGCATTGAAGGGCTCCATGATGATTACATCCAACTCGCCGTCCTGCATCGTGGCGCCTGGTGCGATATAGGCATTGTTGCCGTATTGCGAGGCGTTGGCACAGGCGATGAGAAACGCCTTATACTTCTTGGCGCCCGACTCATCCTCTACCTCGTAGGTTTCCGGGCGGTAGACCAACCCCTCTTTCAGCACATTCTCCAGATAGGTCACCGGTCCGCGTTTGCCAGCTTCGGCAAACTTCAGCGAGATGAAGGCATCGAAGCCCATGCCGCAGGTGCAGAAGAAGGGTAGGTCGTTGATCACACCATAGTCAAAGGCCTCTATCTTGCAAGCATTAATGATTTGGATGGCTTTCTTGATGTCGAGCGGCAGACAGAGGTGGCGAGCCAGTCCGTTACCCGATCCGCAGGGAATGATGCCCAGGGCTGTCTGGGTATGCACCAGTGAACGGGCCACCTCGTTCACCGTACCGTCACCGCCTATGGCAACGACGATGTCAATACCTTCATTGGCACATTCTTTGGCTATCTCTGAGGCATGTCCTGCATATTCTGTCAATCGGATTTCTGCGTCAAACTGTTCGTGGTCCAGTGTGCGCTCTATCATCTCGGGAATTTCTTTCTTCGAGTGTGTACCCGAGATAGGGTTTAATATGAATACAATCTTCTTCTTTTCTGCCATAATCTTCTGCAAAAATACAAAAAATGACCGAAGAAACCCCGTTTTTCATAAGAAAAAAAGCAAAATCCGACAAATATTAATAAAAACTTGCACGAATTGATAAAAATTGTGTAACTTTGCACCCTGAAATTAAAAAAATTGAAAGTTACCTATATAGGAATGGGACAATTAACAGAAAAATACAAGCTGTATCGTGAACCTCAGAAGTACATGGAGGCTGATGTATATCCTTACTTCCGTGAGATTGAAGGCAAACAGGGCACGGAAGTAGAAATGGGCGGTCACAAGGTACTGATGTTCGGTTCAAACGCTTACACAGGTCTTACTGGCGACCAGCGTATCATCGATGCCGCCAAGGCAGCACTCGACAAATATGGCTCTGGTTGTGCCGGCAGCCGTTTCTTGAACGGAACGCTCGACCTGCATGTGAAGTTGGAGAAAGAGTTGGCTGAGTTTATCGGTAAGGATGAGGCACTTTGCTTCTCTACAGGCTTCTCTGTAAACCAGGGCGTGCTTGCCGTGATCTGTGGTAAGGACGACTACATCATCTGTGATGATCGAGACCATGCTTCTATCGTTGACGGACGCCGCCTGTCATTCGCCAAGCAACTCCATTACAAGCACAACGACATGGCCGATTTGGAGCGTGTGCTCAAGACGCTGCCTCAGGAGGCCATCAAGCTCATCGTGGTGGATGGCGTGTTCTCTATGGAGGGCGATCTGGCAAATCTGCCTGCCATCGTAGAGCTGAAGCATAAGTACAACTGCTCAATCATGGTGGATGAGGCTCACGGTATCGGTGTCTTCGGACGTCAGGGTCGTGGTGTCTGCGATCACTTCGGCTTGACCGATGAGGTGGATCTCATCATGGGAACCTTCTCTAAGTCACTCGCTTCTATCGGAGGTTTCATCGCTGCCGACTGGGATGTTATCAACTATCTGCGTCATACATGCCGCTCTTATATCTTCTCGGCTTCTAACACGCCTGCTGCTACTGCAGCCGCTATGGAGGCCCTTCACATCATTCAGAACGAGCCCGAGCGCATCGAGCGCCTGTGGAAGGTCACCAACTATGCCCTGAAGCGTTTCCGTGAGGAGGGCTTCGAGATCGGTGAGACAGAGAGCCCCATCATCCCGCTTTATGTGCGCGATGCCCAGAAGACATTCCTCGTAACGGCATTGGCCTTCAAGGCTGGTGTGTTTATCAACCCGGTGATTCCGCCAGCATGTGCGCCTCAGGACACCCTCGTGCGTTATGCCCTGATGGCAACGCATACAGAAGAGCAGGTGGATCGTTCTGTGATAGCACTGAAGAAAATCTTCGTCGAACAGGGAATTATCAAGTAAATCCCAAAATAAATTGCGGAAAGTTTGCAAGGGTCACAGAAAATGTGTACCTTTGCACCCGCAAAAACGAGGTGTAGCGCAGTTGGTAGCGTTCCTGGTTTGGGACCAGGCTGTCGCAGGTTCGAGTCCTGTCACCTCGACTTCAATAGAGATCCCCGCTGATTCAGATGAGTCAACGGGGTTTTTTGAAAACCTAAAATGATTGAAAAGAACATGATGACTGATAACAAGAAATGGGTGGCTTGTTGGGGAAATGCCACTTCGATTACCAACCGTCGCGAGGCCGTTTATGCCAAGGACCTCACGCTGCGTTATCCCATCCGTATGCCATTCGGCGGTAGTATGCTGCGTTTCCGTTTTTCAAACCTCACTGGTACGGAACCCGTCACCCTCTCGAAAGTCTTTGTAGGTCACACGCCCATCACCTTCGGTGGTGACAAGAAAGTCTGTCTGATGCCTGGTCAGGAGACAGAGAGCGATGCGATCAGTTATCCCGTTCACCGTGGCGACACGATAGAGGTGAGCTTCTATCTGGCTGATTACACACAGATGAACAGCGGCACGCTTGTCACTGGTCCGCTGTCGAAGGGTTTCTATGCCTATGGCGACTATGCCGAGGCCGACGAACTGCCCATCGACCTGTCGCGTCATACCAACTGGTTCTATTTCCTCAATACCGTGGATGTGCTGACTTCACCTGAGAACCGCGCTGTCGTATGCTATGGCGACTCCATCACGGCTCAGTCGTGGCCCGACTATATGGCACAGTTGGCATTCGGTTCCCATGTGGCAATCATCCGTCGCGCTGTCAGCGGCACGCGTATCCTGCGCCAATATGACTGCATCACCTATCAGGCCTACGGTCTGAAGGGAGCCACGCGCTTTCCTATCGAAATGAATGTGGCAGGTGCTTCAGATGTCATCATCCAGCACGGCATCAACGACATTATCCACCCTGTGGGCGAAGATGTCAATCCTTTCCGTCCTTGGAGCGATCTGCCCACGGTAGAGGAGATGGAGCGTGGGGTAGAGGAAATCTATGTGAAACCTGCCAAGGCTCTGGGTCTGAAGGTGTGGAGTGGTACGTTGCTGCCGATCTTCGGCTGGCGAACCTACAACGAGGATCGCGATGCCATGCGTCAGGAGTTCAACGCGTGGCTGCGCACGTCACCGATCTTCAACGGATGTGTCGATTTCGATGCGGCCGTCCGTAGCACCACCAATCCGAAGGCCTTTGCCGACGGTTTTGACAGCGGTGATCATCTGCATCCCAGTGAACTTGCCTACGAGGCGATGGCACAGGCAGCCGTCCACAAGTTGATCCGCCACATGCCTCGCTACGATCACGAAGAGTCATTTTAGGGTGTCAGAACAAAAATTTTGGGGAAAAACTTTGTTTATTCCTGAGAAATCCTTAATTTTGCATCCGAAAATACGTTTTCGAAACCTGGGGTTGACTGGATTTGACAGCGGGTTGAGATGGTACGTAAGCACGCGGAGGCTTCTTGGTTCCCTCCATAATCTGAGCTGAGGAAAAATTAATTGGCAACAATGAGTATGCTCTCGCTGCTTAATCGAAGTACAGTAGATTGCTAGCTTAATTTCTCTGCAAGGCGGAGAAACGAGACGTCGCTCCAAGGATGTTGTTCCGAATCTGAGGATCAAGCGGCGCAGGTTAAATCGGAAATAGTCTGTATGGGCTCCGACATGCGGATGAAATTTTGGAGCTAAGGTGTCGATTGGTGGTCCAGGTCTTGTCGGCACTCGAAAACCGAAGTCTGGAATAAGCGTGTAGAAAGCGTATGGTTTCCCTGTTTGGACGAGGGTTCGACTCCCTCCAGCTCCACCACCTTTCAAAGTGTAAGCCGCTGACTTTTAAATAGTTAGCGGAAAGTTGCACTTTGGTAGGGACATAAATGTCCTGACCAAACTATTCATACCGCAATGAATTACGGAATCAGATTTGAGTATTTTTGAAAAAAGAAGCCCGGCTTGCAAATTGCAGGTCGGGCTTTGATTTTGTTTTGAGTCAGCATGTTATGAGACCTCAATGGCCTTGGTGACTTTCTCCTTCGGTTCGGTCTTCGGCATGGTGATGGTCAGGATGCCGTCCTCAACCTTGGCAGAAATCTGATCCTTCACCACATCGTCTGGCAGCACGTAGTTCTGCTCGTAGTTAGAGTAGCTGAACTCGCGGCGCAGATAGTGATGGTGCTTCTCCTCATGCTTGTGTTCCTGTTTGTTCTCAATGGCGATGGTGAGGTTGCCCTCGTCATTGATGGCTACGCGGCAATATTCTTTCTTGATGCCTGGAGCTGCAAGTTCCATCGTGTAGGCCTTCTCACTCTCCTTGACATTGACTGCGGGTGCTGTACTGTTGGCAC